>Ga0307991_1000198_pt1 | contig 45564 bp, 36 predicted proteins | sample EllFjometagen131_FD_203146 | JGI IMG/M metagenome (GOLD analysis project Ga0307991, IMG submission 203146) | Marine microbial communities from Ellis Fjord, Antarctic Ocean - #131 | ecosystem: Environmental > Aquatic > Marine > Unclassified | place: Southern Ocean | collected 2014-10-08 | reverse complement strand
GGTTTCTAGCCTTTCAAAATCTGTTGGTGAATCTGGATGGTCCCATCAATAATCCGCAGAATTACTATTTGTATCAGGATGATTTGGGACGTTTTAATCCCATTCCCTGGGATTTCAATGAATGCTTCGGAGTCTTTACCAATTTGCAGAGTGCTGGTCCTCAAGGTACCTATCAATTGCAGAGACTCAGTCCCTTTGTGAATATGAATGAAAGTGACTACCCTGTAATTAGCAAGATATTGACCAATGACGAATACAACAGAATGTATGTGGCTCACATGAAAACCATGCTGAACGATGTCATCCTGAACGGTTGGTATCATGATCGAGTGCTTGAGCTACAGGATATCATTGCCACTGAGGTTCAGGCTGATCCAAATAAATTTTATACCTACTCAAATTTCTTGAGCAATATTGACAATAGTATCAGTTCAGGGGGACCGCATCCAAGTCCTGGGATCATTGGTATTACAGAGTTGATGGAGACGCGAGCTACGTATATATTTGCTTTATCCGAATTCTCCGCTCAAGCACCTGAGATAGGCGCATCCGTCAACAATCCTTCTCAGGTATCTGCCGGCTCAGCTCTGACACTTTCAGCTACAGCTGATAATGCCACGTCAGTCAGTCTGCGCTACCGTGAGAGTGTTTCGCAACCCTTTCAAATTTTAGAAATGCTGGACGATGGTTTGAATGGGGATAGTCTGGCAGGAGATAACATTTATGGCTCCGGTGAAATCATAGTCAATTCAGATCTGCAGTATTACTTCTATGCTGAAAATAGTGGTGCAGGAGCTTTCCTGCCGGAACATGCTGAGCATGAATTTTTATCTATCGCTGTGATCTCAGATGTGGTTATCAACGAATTTCTAGCAGACAATGAAACAGTCATTGCTGATCAGGATGGTGAGTATGATGACTGGATCGAGCTATACAACAATACGGATGATGAGATATCCTTAGAGGGGTATTTCTTATCAGATGATGGCACTGACCTGACTCAATGGAGTTTCCCAGACACGTCGATCCCATCAAATGGGTTTCTCATGATTTGGGCTGACAATGATGAAGAACAATCGGGCTTGCATGCCAACTTTAAAATCTCAGCTTCAGGTGAAATCCTCTATTTGTTGAATGCAGATACGATGATGGTGAATGAGGTCAGTTTTTCAGAACAAGTGGATGACTCATCCTGGGGTCGCTACCCTGATGGCCTTGGTTCTTTTGGGCGGATGACGCCAACATTCAACTCAACCAATCAAATCCTAACACATATAGATGAACATTTTAGTGCATTGCCGGATGTGTTTATTCTCTCGCAGAATTTTCCCAATCCCTTCAACCCCAGTACAACCTTAAGGTATCATCTCCCTGAATCAGAGATAGTTACTCTGATCATTTATGATATCCAGGGACGGGTGATGAAGTCTGTAGACACTGGAACTCAGCAAAACGGTTGGCATCAATTCACCTGGGATGGACTGGATGATTCTGGCGCACAGATTTCCACAGGAGTTTATCTGGCCAGAGTACAGGCTGGTTCACATGCAGATGTGGTGAAGATGATATTTTTGAAATAATAAAAAAGAGCCTCCAAAAATGGAGTCTCCATAGATTTACTTATCCTCAGTATGCTATTTCAGGAGCACTATTTTCCGCTTTAACTGAACAGATTCTGCTTCCAGAACGACAAAATAAACACCAGAGCTTAAACCATGCCCATTAACCATAATCTGGTGTGAACCTCTGGTTTGATATCCCTGATACAATTGGGTTACTTCCTGACCCAACGCGTTGAACAGAGTGAATTTTATATCGCTGGAAGTTGGGAGTCCATATCGTAGTGTTGTGCTTGGGTTGAACGGGTTGGGATAGTTTTGGCTGAGCGAGAAATCCTCAGGGAGTTGGCTCTGAATATCATCGTGAATATCTGTGGGCACAACCAGGGGGACATTACCAAACACACTGGGATTATGCCAGGCATCGTCCGCAGTGAAAATGGAAGCGATAGCGCATTCACGATCACCACCATTGTCATCATCATCCACAGCCACATCAAAGCCGAGATAATCAACAGAACTTGCGCTTACACCCAATAAACTCCAGGGGAAAGCTACTTCAAGATTATATCCCACTGCTGTGGCGTATTGTGAGTAGACAATACCAGTCGAATTATTTACAGAGTTATTGCCAATCCTGATGACATCATCATTCCAGCGAAACCCAAATTGAAAATCGTTGATACCATCATAACTTCCACCACTGCTGTTGTCAGCGTCAATAAAGACCTCCACAACATCATCCATGTACCATCCAGCACCGGAATCATTGATCAAGGTCTCATCATTGACCTCAACCAGGAGATAAAGGTTGGTGTCATCAAACATACCTTTCCACTGAGCCTGAAAGTCAGCCGTACGAACGCCCACGGTTACATTGTTGATCCCCATTTCAGGTGTGTTCACCCATTCACCCTCAACCTGATCATCCACAGTGATACCCGCGAAGGTCCGGTAAAAAGCGGGTGCTGCAGTAGGCAGGTTCCTATTCACTCTCACGGTGAGAGCATCTGTATCTTGGCCACCATCCTCATCTGTTATGGTGAGCACAATGAGATGAACCCCTACATCAAGATCTAACGTCACCTGTGATCCTGTGGCTTGTTCAGATCCAACCTCAGACCAACTATAGCTAACGATATTACCGTCACTATCTGTGCTGCCGCTTCCATCCAGTGCAATTGATTCAAAACCATTCCCATCCATATCGATGACAGTTTGATCCTCTCCAGCCACGGCAGTGGGCAGATAATTATTGATCACATTAATCAGAACATTATCTGAGTCAGTATTTCCCTCATTGTCTGTAACGGTAAGTGTAATTGGGTAGAGACCAAGAGGGAATGTGAGTTTGGGCATTTCACCTGTTGTAAGTAGGGTATCGTTGTTTGTCCATTCATATAAATCTATGCTACCGAAGCGATCACTGCTCAAGGAACCATTCAGGGTAACCAGGGCTTCCCCATCATCATTTTCATCCAACACAACCTGGTCTGATCCGGCATGGGCGATAGGCGGATTCGCAACGCCACCACCTTCATAATAAATGTCATCCAGACCAAACTCGCAGGCTGATCCGTTCTCCTCTAGAATAACAAAAGCATAGTTGAGCATGCGCATGTCAATGGCCACGCCTCGGAGGTGACTGACAGGAATAGAAGCTTGCCCCCATTCACCATCGCGCACCAGCCCGTGGGTGGTTTGATTGGCGGGGAAGGTCACATAATTCTGATTATCCCATGTATCGATGACACCGATTTTGAAAGTGATATTGGCGGGGATTTTTATCATGAATTTGAGGGTGCCGTCACTGAAGTTGGTCAGGTTCAGGGGTTGGACTGGTAAGATACCAGCCCCAAACCATCCGCTTCCCGTGGTTTGCCAGGAAATTCCATTCTCACCCTCGTACGGGGGAATGGTCCCATCAACAAGGGTTCCAGCCCAGACATAAATTTCAGAAGAGACACCGGCCTCTAGTTCACTATTAGTAGGTGTGGTATCTGTATAAATTCCAAAGGTTCCACTTTCAGGATAGGGAGGACCCACATTGATGCTGCCCTGACCATTCCATTCATAAACCCTGATGTAATCGACGTACATATCGGCTGGAAAAGGCATGGTGATGGGTGCGCCACTACCGGGATCACCCAGATTGGATGCATCTGTAAAGGCTCCTCCAATAGCGAGATTGGCTATGAGATAGAAGGGCTGCTGGAATTCAGCAGAGACACTATCGATGGGGAAGGGTTCGGTATAGAGATCATGCTTAACACCATCATCAATAACCGTAAAGCGAAGGCTGGCATCATCCCAATACAGACGGTACGTGATAAAACGTTCGATGAGAGGATTGTCATAGTTGTAATAAAGCCTGTTGTACTCATCCTCAGGATCCCAGGAAATGCTGGCAGCCCCTGAAGGATTCTCTGGTGTCACGGCTTCATCGGAATAGAAGATAGCATTGGCACCCACAGATTGATTCACTGTGGAATTATTTAAACCATTGCCACCATTGTGTGTGTCGTGTGCATCTCTGAATTCTTGCCGAGATCCCATCTCCATCATATCGATTTCACCACTATAGGGCCAGGCAAAATTTGATGTACCCAATAACCAGACGGCTAGCCAACCTCCTAGATCTAGATCTGGAACACGTACCCGGGTTTCAATCATACCATATTGAACCGAGATCTTGGCTTTGGTGGTCACTTTCCCAGATGTGTAACTGAGTTGATTACCCCACTGATCCGTATAATCAGGCAGGGTTTCTGCTCTGGCTGTGATATGCAGGGCCATATTACCAGGTTCATCGGGGATCTCCGAGATCATCACATTATCGGGATGATAGTACTCCAGCTCTCCATTGCCCCAGCCCCAGGCACCATTGCCCAGCTCCTGATTCCAGTTGTCGAGATGCTCAAAATTATCTTCCCAAATCAGCTCACCTACTTGGGCATGAATGGTGGAAAAGATGAGGATGACAGAAATTGTCCAGCTTATAGGTTTTTTCACAATAGTTCTTTGGGATTTTATTCGCCTGAGTAAGGCAAATTGATATACGTGTATCCCAGGTCAGTTAAATCACCAGGATCAAGGTTAAATAGGTAGGTGTAATGGTTTCCAGGGAAATCGCCCCTGCCAATAAACCAGGCGTATCTGAAAACATCATCGCGACTCTCGCAAATGGCTACCATTTCGGTCATTTGAACAATCTGCTCAGCATATGAATTTATATTGGAATTCCAATTCGCCATTTCAGTGATCCAGATCTGTTTGTCATACTTTTGCAAGCGGTCCAGTTGCTGGGAAAGCCCATAGTCATACCAATGAAATGCAAGGTAATCTATGCGTGGGTCACGACCTTGAGAAGCCTGGTAGGTAGCGTAAAAAGTATCCAACCAGACAACAGGGTCACTGTAGCCAGACATGGTTCCCCAGTTCATTGCTGGACCAACCAATTTTAATTCGCGGCCATCATTATTGGCCAGATCAAAAAGAAATTGTTCATAGATGAGCCAGTCATTCACTGCTTCACCAGGAGTACGATTGGCCTGATCCGTCAGGTTCGGTTCATTCATCACCAGCAAATATTCAATTTCAGGATGATCGAGGATAAATGTTCTGGCTTCAGCCAGGTTTGAACTTGAGGTGTTGCCACCCCAGAGCATGGGGATGAACTCTATGCTATAGTCATCGTAATAGCTTTCAGGTGCTTCCGTATTGAAATACCAGTTGTACCACCAGGAGACCCCACTTTTCAGAGTGTCTAAGTCAGCTGCATGTATGAGATCATATGAAAGCCCCCTTTTAGCACTTTTAGGAAGAGTGATGGTCGTGTCCTGGTCATCTGGGGGTGCAGAGGTGGTTGAACTTCGCTCACAACTCACAGCGAGAATGAGGGTGAGGAGAAGCGTGAAACTGATTTTCGTAAATCTCAAAGGAGTTTCCCTTACAACCTATTTCAATTTAAAAGATTTCTGAATTCGAATATCCCTTGATGAAGCGCCTATCTGGACATTGAATTTTCCAGCTTCAGCCTGCCAATCTTCTGTCGCTTTATCCCAGAACTTCATATCTTCTGGTCTGAGAATCATGGTCACCTCTGTTGCTTCACCTCGTTCAAGATAAACTTTGGAGAACCCTTTCAGTTCCTTTTCTGGCCTGATGACGCTGGATTTATCATCATTTAAATAGAGCTGAACGACTTCGGCACCTGCTCTGGAGCCAGTGTTTGTAACCATCAAAGTGGCTTCAATAGGTTCACCTGCCCTGATACTACGGGCTGATAATTTTAAATCGGTATACTCGAAATTGGTATAGCTCAATCCATGACCAAAGGCATAGAGAGGATCGATATTATATTTATCATAGTGACGATATCCTACGAACAGACCTTCTTCATAATTCAACTCATCGTCTTCACCGGGATAGTTATTATAGGTTGGCGTATCCGTATCTTTTTTAAAAAAGCTGGTGATGAGTTTCCCAGAGGGATTCACATTGCCCAGGAGGATGTTGGCAATGGCTATTCCGCCCTGCTCGCCAGGATACCAGGACTCAATGATGGCATCCACCTTTGGTTCCCAGCCATTCATGAGAATACCTGCGCCGCTATTAAACACCACGATCACTTGATCATTGACAGCACTAACCTTGTTGATGAGCTCAATTTGCTCTTTGGGGAGGACATTTGATCTTCTATCACTTCCCTCAGTTTCAAAGCGGTCTGAAAAGCCCATAAATAGAACCGCAGCATCTGCTGCTTTGGCCAGTACGAGAGCAGTTTCCTGCGGTGAACCCTTGGCGTGTTGCCAAAGCAGTCTCATGCTGGCGCCACCACCATGTTCATAGACCTGGACTTTAATGTCAACAGGTGTCCCAGCGGTTAATTCCAGCAGGCCCACCTGTGTTGTGGGTGCATGGTCTCCCCAGTTATCTACAATAAGTTCATCATTGATGTAAATCCTTGAGCCATCATCGCTATGGGTTCCCAGATAATAAATGCCTGTTTCTAGAGCGGTTAGTTTTCCCTTCCAGATGACAGAGAAATTATCATTGCCCATACCCTCGGGGCCACCCCCGCCCCAGTTGAAATCTACCTGAGCATCGATTTGTTTTTTGAATGGCTTCCCTTTGAAATCAGCATTGCTGAAATATTCAGCCTCCAGTCCTGGTTTGCCGTTTCCATGGGTCAGATATTCTACAGTGATTACATCGAGATCTCCGGCGACAAACATGCCGGGAGAATAGGTCACATCTGTATCAACCATCAAGGTCTTGATTGCCTCAAATGGACTTGTTGCATCAGGGGCATCTACCTTGGAACTGCCACCACCACCGGTTCTGAGAACGCCAGCATTGGGACCTATAACAGCCAGACTTTTGATGTCGTCTTTCAGCGGCAGGATTTGATTTTCATTTTTCAGGAGGACAATGCCTGCTTCGGCAACTCTGCGAGCCAGATCAAGATGTTCCGGAGTATGCACTGCAGTTCCAGGAGGAATCTCACTTTCGAAAAGATTCATGGCAAACATGGTGCGGAGTATCCGGCGGACTTTTTCATCCACCTTGGATTCCTTCATGCGACCTTCGCGGATAGCTTCCACCACATTTTCCTCGTTCAAGTATTTTCCATTTGGCATTTCAATATCCAGACCGGCATACATGGTAGGTACCACACTGTGGACAGCCCCCCAATCAGACATGACAAAGCCCTGAAACCCCCATTCATCTTTAAGGACATCGTTCAACAACCAGGTATTTGAACTGGCGTATTGTCCATTCACCCTGTTATATGAAGACATGATGGCCATTGTGTTACCTTCTCGCACAGCAGCCTTGAAGGCAGGAAAATAGATTTCACGCAAGACCCGTTCATCCACTCTTGAATCCATACTGTTGCGTTCAAATTCCTGATTGTTTACTGCAAAATGTTTGGTCGTGGCGATCACTTGTTCGCTCTGTAAGCCCTTGACCCAGTTGACAGCAATCCTGGCTGCGAGGTAGGGGTCTTCACCATAACTTTCGAAGTTGCGACCAGCATGGGCATCCCGATGGATATTCACACACGGGCCTAGGAGTACATTTCTGCCCTGGGCTTTGGTTTCTTTCGCCAGAGCGACACCCAGCTCGTAAATAAGTGAAGTATCCCACGTGGCGGCCATGCATACCCCAACAGGGAAGGCGGTGGACTCACCCCAGCGAACACCATTGGGACCATCGGTCATGCGCAGAGCTGGAATACCAAGACGGGGGAGGGGTTTGCTGTCAAAGTCTGTCGTATCGCCACCCAACATATTGGCTTTCTCTGCCAGGGTCATCTGGGAAATAATTTCATCAATTCTTTTTTCGGTCTCGGGATCAAGTCCACTTGCTATAAGAAGGTTAAAACTGACCAGAAGGATGAGCGCCGAAGTCAATAAATTTTTCATTTTGAGTCCCCTAATATCATTCGAGTAATTTGGTATATTGTTTTCTATGAACTCCCATCTTTGGGAAATATCTAGACACAAGGGGGCAAATTATACGCCAGTAGAGATTTATCGGTGATAATGGAGAAGGCTATGCTTCCAAAGTCTTTGTCATAAACATCTATAGTTGATCTGACAAATTGAGTTAGGCGAGCGAAGGACTCCCAATCCTATTAAAAGTATAAGAAAATAGCAACTAGATATTATCAAATTAATATTGATGCGTAAAATTTCCCTTCCGTTAGAGCTTATTATTTGAAGGATAATCACTTCTAGTGAAATGAACTATCAGTCAAGGAAACTGTTTTTACGTAAGAATTGACCCCATTTTTCGTCCAGTAGGACTCCATTGGTCTGAATGGCATTGGTGATCTGTTTATCTCCTGCAAGTTTTTCCTGCAAGCGGATAATCTCTTCAAAATAGGGGACACCAAGCAAGGTTGGCTCGCCTCCCTGCCAAGTGAAATGCACAGAGTTGGTGGGCTGGGATTCAATATATTGCTTAATAAATGATTTCAGAACATCAGGCACCATTTTGAAGGTAGATGCTTTAGGAAATAGAGACTCTTTCTCCAGATAGAAGCAGTAATCACAGTCCAAATTACAGGCTGGTCCAGAAGGCTTGGCTAAAACATTAAAAGGGACAACATAGTCTCTCATCATAGGGTTTGTTTCTCAGGCATGGATGAAGATAGTTGGAAATCAGTAATCTTTTACAGAAGAAATAAGTGGAGTGGGCCCATGATCATTTGCCTAGCTCAGGGCTAATTAAATTCAAAGCCCCGATCACCGTCTCCATGTGGCCGGAGAAATTGAACGGGGCTCTGATGATAAGTGATGTGAAGATTGCTTAACGCAGAAGAACCATCTTCACCGTTTGAGTTTGTGTTGGAGTCTTCAGGCGACAGAAATACACACCTGTGCTAACCAGATTTCCCTGACTATTTTTCCCATTCCAGACAATTTGATATTGTCCAGCAGCCTGATAACCCTGGCTGAATGTAGCAAGCTCTCTACCTGCGATATCAAAAATAGTTAGATTTACGTTAGATGCTTTAATCAGACTATAATTGATGCTGGTACTTGGATTAAAGGGGTTTGGATAGTTCTGGTACAGGGTAAATGTTTCAGGACCAGCTACACTTTCCTCATCTACAGCAAGTGTTGTGGTCACATTTCCAGCTACAACTAGCTGACTAAAATGAGCAACGGCAGAATATATTCTGTTATTGTATTCATCCACAATCGTGTGAGTTATGCCTGTGGCATCAAAGGTGAGAGAATCACCCTCGGTTACACCAAAATAGAGACCCAGATCTTCAGGAATCAGACCAAGATGATCCAATAATCCGCGCTTATAGATCATTCCGGCGATGAGTGGAGTATTGAAGTAGTAGGGCTCCACTACCGTCGTGTCATCTGTCATCACCTTGAACTGTACACCGGCCACTACATGGTTATGGCTATATTCTACCGTATCGGCGCCAACCTGAAAAAAGCCAGGTAAGGCAACATGAATGCGGATATCTTCAGACAAACATCCCACAGGAAAATAAACACTGCTACCATTCAGGATATTCATGGGGTGGGGAAGACCACTGATTACCCAGTACTCTCCCTCTTCCAGCTCTCGCATCACTGTATACCCGTTGGGGTTGGGTGAATCTCTGGTGATTTGAATGTGATTGATCCCTGTGGTATCCAGGCTGCTGTCAGCGGCAATAACAAAACTCGCTCCACTGCGATCCCCATAGAGTGCCTCAATGAGGGCAAAGCCAGGTGATTCAACCTGTAGAAGCCCATCAACTGACAATGACCCAAGTGGCATTCCCAATAGGGTCCAGGTAATGACACTATCCTCGGGAACAAGTGTATCTCCATAAAAGGCTTCGAATTGAATCTGATCACCTACTGCTAGAAGTGTATCCACTGGCGAAACGAAGAGGTACTCATTCCCATCATCCGGAGGATCTTCTCCTGGTGAAAGGATGGTAATCATGATCTGATCTGAAAGGGTATCCAACTCAGCAGTCAACAGACACTCCCCGGGAGAAGAGGGGTAAAACCAACCTGACTCATCAAGGATACCTTTGTTCTGGGGATGAAGTGTCCAGTTTGCAGTAGTATCGAATTCGACACCATTTGTATCATAGTAACTCACAGAAAACTGTATTGAATCAGTCAACAAAATGTTGATGTCACCGGGATTGATTTCAATTCTGGGTGATTCCTGAGAAAAACCTGCAAAAGGGATAAGCACACCGAGTGTAAATAAGAGAGGAATTTTCTTCCATTTTTGCATAATAAAGCTCCTTACTTCAAAATTACTTTTGAGTGTTATTTCTAGCGGCTGACCACCATGATAGTTGATGAGGCTGAAAAATCATCACCTCCCTGAGTCATCCCTTCAAGAGTAAGGGTTACCTGTCCCAGACGCAGAGCTCCTGAGGTCACAAGCGCTTTCACGGAGGACATGGAGAATTTTGCCACGAAATTACCACGAGCATCAGCTTTCCATGATTGGATTTCCAGGTCATTCAAAGTCACTGAGGTAGCTACGACGCTTGAAAATGGCAAGCTTGTGTGGATAGTCACGACGGTGCCGCTACTCCCGATGTTGAGAACATTTGGAGCAATACGGATTGAAGTTGCCAGCAACACAACAGGCAATAAAACCATTACTGATAGTATTTGTACGGTCTTGGGTAATTGCATGATTTTTCCTCCTTAATTTTTTATCACAATGTGATAATTGTTCCAATATACATAATTGCCAAAGTAAATTAATTGATGTGTGTCACATAGACCAGACTTATCATTAGCAATAACAACTATTTATGAAAATAACTATTAATAGGTGGAACATATCACCGAGAAGCGCATGACGAGGAAAGCAATAAACTGATCCTGTCGTATTTCTGAAACGAATGTCAGCGGATAATTAGCGTGAAGTGTTTGCAGGGCTTTACTATCGAAGTGCCTTCTCGTCCGTACTTTATTCAAAGCACAGCTGAAACATATTTATCCGCCTTCGTAGAAGACCCTGAGTTTAGAAACATGCCAAGGGCAAGTGCCTGGGGGAATCCATTATACATAAAACTGTGCTTTTAACGATACTTTAAAAAATCAAGTACATGGGGATGTGCTTAAAATTTGAAGAACACAAAACAGCACACCAGTTTGAATATCCATAGAACATAATCTATTTAAATTGATTTAAAGTGACGCTTAAATACTCCGTGCGACAAATCGCCTACACCGTGGTCATTATTATAAATTGAATACCCAAGAATTTTTTCTAACTTTCAACAATAATAATTTGAATGGTTTTATAAACCAGTTAAGGGGAAGAGAATGAGAGTGGGTATTATTATTTGCGAGCGCTATAAAAGTTGTGCTGGAGGAAAATGTTTCAGGGCCATGCAAAATAGAGAAGGTGCGTTTGACATCTACAGCCCAAACGATCCCCTGGAGGTTGTTGGATATACAACTTGTGGAGGGTGTCCAGGTGGAAATATTGAATATGCTCCCGAAGAAATGATCAAAAATGGCGCTGAGACTATCCATTTCGCCACAGGATTTGTGGTAGGATATCCCCCCTGTCCCTATATCTCAGATTTCAAGAAATTTATTGAGTTAAAATATAAAACTCCAGTGATAATCGGTACTCATCCAATTCCACAAAAATATTATATTACCCACAAAGCGTTAAAAACCTGGAATACTGCGGATTGGCAGGATAAAATAAAACCAACAATAGCAAATGAATTAACTAGAAAAATGTATGACTAAAAAAACTATGATAGCCTTCGGACCCGTCCCCTCAAGACGCTTAGGTAGAAGTATTGGGATTAATAATATTCCGCCCAAGATTTGTACTTATTCATGTGTTTATTGCCAGATTGGCCGTACGCTAAAAATGACTACTAACAGGCAGAAGTTTTATGATCCAGATGAGATAATTGTTGAAGTTAAGCAAAAAATCAAAAACGCTTTATTGGCCGGTGAAACTATTGATTATTTGACTATCGTTCCAGATGGTGAACCTACTCTCGATATTAACCTGGGCATACTGTTAGATCGTTTGGCAATTTTAAAGATTAAAACAGCAGTTATTACTAATTCGTCGCTCATCCACTTACCTGAGGTTCAGGAAAATCTTTCCAAAGCCAATTGGGTTTCAGTAAAAATAGATGCAATAAATGAAGACATTTGGCGAAAAATTGATCGACCTCATAAACAACTGAATTTAAATGCAATTTTGAATGGTATTGTTTCCTTCTCAAAAAATTTCCAGGGTAAGCTGGTTACAGAAACAATGTTAGTACAAGATATAAATGATAGCGTGGAAAACATTGCAGAGGTAGCTCAATTTATTCAAAAAATCAATGCTGATGTTTCATACATCGGCATTCCAACCCGACCACCTGCGGAAAAATGGGTCCTTCCACCTGATCTTCCTGAAATAAACAGGGCTTTTCAAATATTTAGTAAATATCTGCCACAGGTGGAATATCTCATTGGTTATGAGGGGAATCAATTTGCTTTTACAGGGAATGTGGAAAAGGATATTTTAAGTATCACATCTGTTCATCCAATGAGAGCGGATGCGGTAAAAGAATTTGTAAAAAAGGCTGATGGTAATTTTGAAAAAATAAATCAATTGGTAAAAGAAAAACGCCTCATTATTACAGAATACAATGGGAATAGATATTATCTACGAAACTTGAGCTTGCAAATAAAAGATCCCCAGTAGGGACTCAACACACCTGCAAAGAGTGTATGAACTTTTAATTAATTTATATCTTGAGTATTAGGTTTCTTCTTCAAACAAACACTCATATTGATTGTGCGAACTCATAAGCATTTCGAATGGCATCTTGAGCCTTACCAACCCTCTTGGCATCTCCGATTAAAGAACAAGGGATTTTGTCTTTGAGCTCCTCGTAAAGACGAGTTTCACTTTTCATGCCTGTAGCTATAACAACTTTGTTAATGCCGCTGAGTATTTCCGTGTGTTTCCCCGATAAATATACGCGATCAGCGTCAATTTTTTCCACGCGAGTTTCCAGGAAGAATTGCACCTCGTGTTGATTGAGCTTTTTGAATGTTAAAGCACGCTCAATCATTTCCATATCTTTAGCAAGTTCGGGTAGTAGGTCGACGACGATTACCTTATTGTGTTTATCAACCAATTTACTGGCGACTTCGAGACCAATCAGGCCACCCCCAATAATCAATATGGTTTCTTGTTTCGGCAACTGATCATCATTAAGAAATTCGGTCCAATAATATTCAGTTAATCCATTAATGGGTGGGATCATTGGTTGTGAGCCTGTTGCAATCAGAATCTCATCGTAATTTTGAGTGAGCATATGCTCAGCAGTGGCTTCCATATGATATATCTTAATGTCTCGTCGGGAAATTTTTTGTTGGTAATACTCTACGATTCTGGCTAAAGATGATTTCCCTGGTGGTAAGCTTGCCAGATTAAATTGGCCGCCCAGGCGATTTCTCTCATATATATCAGCGGTAAACCCACGATCGTATAAATTTATGGCTGCTTCCATGCCAGCCAAACCACCCCCGATGATGGCAAAATGTTTTGGCTTATTGACTGGTTTTGACTGAATGGGTGGCTTCCCGACGGTTGGATTTACTACACACTGAAGCCCCTGTCCAGATTTTACTCCGCCCAGGCAACCTTCCGAGCAGGCGAGACAGGGTCTGATATTACCCGCTTGCTCACCTGTTATCTTAGCAACAAATTGAGGGTCTGCAATCAGAGAACGGCCAACCGCTATGTATTGGGCTCCAAGTATCTGTTCTAGATGGTCTACATCCTGAGGAGCATTGATCTGCCCCACAAATATCACCGGAATTTTTATTTTAGATTGAACAACGGTAGCCAACTGCCAGGTTTTGCCCTTTGGTATAAACATATGTTGGAAAAACCAGGCTGGGGTGGTACACACTGATCCGGCCGAAACGTGGATGGCGGCGACCCCTTCTGCTTCAAGTTTTTGGCATAAAGTGAGGGTCTCTCCAATTTGAATTCCACCAGGTGTCATCTCCTCAGCACTTACCCGGACAATGATGGGGAGCTTTACAGCCGCTTGGACAGCTTGTAAGACCTGCAGAGGGAAACGAATTCGATTTTCCAAAGAACCGCCAAATACATCGCTACGCACGTTTACTTCTGGGGATAAATACTGGGACAGCAGATAACCATGACCCATCTGGAGTTCAATGATATCAAATCCCGACTTTTCTGCCCGTAGAGCCGAATCAACATAAAGGTTAATAACAAATTGTATTTGATCAAGATCCATGAGAATAGGTTGGGCGCCCCCATTCGCACAGGCTTGGTCTGTTGCAGAGACGAAATAATTACCAGGTATATTTGGATTTGCCATCCTTCCAGGATGATTTAAATGAGCAATAACCTGAGCTCCATTTTGATGTATCTGTTGCACGAGTTGGTTGAGACCGTCTAGTTTATCATCTGCATCGATTCCCAGCTGGCTTGGGATTTCTCTCAAACCTTTATCCAGGTAAAAAGGTTCAATGGTCACTGCACCTATATACGCGCTGCGCTCTTCATAGAATTGGAGGTGTTTTGAGTTGACCAGACCATCACCGTTGCTGTAGCCCAGCTTAATAGGGGCCATGATAAATTTATTTCGTAAGTGCATTCGTAAGTGCATACGAATCATATCCAAACTTTCTGATTTTCCCTACAACTCATTGATTGAGTGCCTGGATTTGCAAATGCAGGGAAGCTTAATGCCAGATCACCAGAATTTGAGCGCCAGCTTCGGAAGTGATGGGACCGTGAGTTGAATCTTTATGAATAAGTTGATAAGTCCCCTCGGGGCAGAGAGTGCCTCTCATTTCGTAGGCACCTTGAAGGATATAGTGCTGTTCTGTTCTGAGATGGGAGTGGCTTTCCTGACGGAATCCAGCGGGAATTTTTAGCAGAATAGTCTTGCCACCTTCATCTTCTCGCAGAATCTTAACCTGAGTACCACGCATATAACTTTCACTGGCTTCCTGCCACTCCAAATCATTCGCTCTGACAATTAGATCCAACATAATCTCCTCCACTTTCTATGGAGATTCCAAACATGTTAAAACCAGCGAAAGATTCAGCGCTTAGCCTTTTGCTTCTTTAGCAGGTCATCATGATAGGAATCTTCACGGATTAGTTTTGCTCCACATTCAGGGCATTTCTCATCCTGACAGGGAACTCCTCTTTTATGGGCGGCGCGATAATCACATTTGGGACAATGGCAGCCCCCTCCAGATCCCATATTCTGACTATTCTTTTTCCGCATTGGTCCCTCGAATTTCTGGTGATTGTTTGATAAGCTTGGACAATTGATCAATCGCTTCGGTCAGTCGCTTATTTATATCAAGTTGCTCCAGGTTTGATGCTTGTCCAGTTTCTGGTCTGATATCATTTGCATCCCACGGGCTCTGGAATCGAGCGCGATAGCCATAACCCATTCCATTTCCCTGACCAAAACCGCGACCGCCACCTGATCCGCGAAAATCATTAAAAAACCCTCGACCACGTCCTCCTCCGCCAAAGCCTAATCCAAACTCACGATTTTCATTATCTGTGCAGCGTCCCAGTTGCCGACCTGTCATACTGCCCCTTCCCAGGGGACCTGTTCTATCACCTCTTGGCATGATATTTCTCCTAAAGTTTAATTTCGGTTAATTTTGCTTGCTGAAATGCCAGTAATGCTTCACTGACCTTCATATTTCCAGCACCAACATAGACCTTGATATTTGCCATCTGTAAAGTAGCTGTAGCATTATCGCCTGGACCATTTCCAGTAATGATAACATCAGCTTTTAATTCGTATACCTTCTGCGCTGTCAATGGTCCAGCGCCATGTGCAGCGTTTCCAGACTCGGAGTTATCATAGACAATATGTTGCTGGGTATCATCATCATACATCAGCAGATACCCAGCACGCCCAAAACGGGCATCCATCATTGAGTCCATCTCTTTACCTTTTGTCGTAAATACAATTTTCATATTTTCTCACTTTCCAGCTGAATCAGCTGTTTAATTTTTACCCAACTTTCACTTAAATATTTTCCAATCCCATCTGGACTATGTTCGACTATTGTTCTACCGATAGTCATGGCTTCTGTGAAGGCTGTATCATAGGGAATGTCAGCAATATGATCAATACCAGCATCCGCTATAAATGCTTTGATATCAGAAGTTACCTCATGGTTGATGTCAAACTTGTTAATGATACATCCAGAGTTAATTCTGAATTTGGCAATAAGCTCCTGGACTCGTTTTAGATCATGGATACCAGAAACGGTTGGTTCTATCACAATAACCACATAATCGGCTCCAGCCAACGAGGCCACTACCGGGCATCCCACACCGGGAGGGCCATCTACGAGCAAAAACGGTCTCTCCTCTGTTTTAGCCAGCTGCTTGGCTTCTTCTTTTACTTTGCTGACCAGCTTTCCAGAATTATCTGCACCAACCCCCAGTTTGGCATGTACCATAGGGGTACCCATGCGGGTTTTTGATTTATACCAATCGCCCACATTAGCATCCAGCATGCTGATTGCGTTTTCGGGACAAACTCGCGGGCAGTAACCACAACCCTCACAGTTGAGGGGATCAATTACATATTTTCCATCCTGCTCATTTATGGCATCAAAACGGCAAGCTTCATCACACAGACCACAGCCTGTGCAAAGCGCAGGATCAATTTTAGCTATAGCACCACTGAAAAAAGCCTCTTCAAGGAGTATCTCGGGTGCCATGAGGAGGTGCATATCTGCTGCGTCAACATCACAATCTGCCAGTACCACATCTTCACCGCCGAGTATGGCAAACGAGGCCGCGATGGACGTTTTGCCCGTGCCTCCCTTGCCTGAAATGACGACAATCTCTTTCAGTCTGTTCCTCATGATACCACCTCGCGGTTCAATGTGAACAGATGCTGCTCGATTTGTTCCAAAGCTGATTTCACATCGGGGAATTTCTCAAAGAGTAGCTCTCCTCGCGAGTATGTTTCTGCTATCTGACGCTGGTTGGGTATGCGTGCAATGACTTCAATACCTTCCCTTTTACAGTAGTCCAGCACATCATCGTTTCCGATTCCGTATCGATTGATAACCACACCAAAGGGCTTCTCCATATCTCGAACCACGCCTACCATTAAACTCATGTCATGCAGTCCGAACGGGGTTGGTTCGGTTACCAGGATAACATAATCAGCAGTTTTTACCGCTTCAATCACCGGACAGGATGTTCCTGGAGGTGCATCAAAAATTTTGATGACAGGATCAGGAAAATTATCGCGAACATACCGGCTGGTTTCTTTGATAAGCGGAACCGCTTGTTCTTCACCAATATTCAATCGGCTTTCAATAAAATCCATCACAGGGGTTTTTGCTTCGTTCATGATTCCCATTTGGACCGCTTCCATAGGTAAAGCATCAATGGGACATAATTCGGAACAAGCATAACAGCTATGGCATAACTGAGCATGCAGGATGATATGTTTACCGAGTTGCATGATGGCATTGTAGGCGCAGACATCCTGACAAATACCGCACTCGGTACATTCTCCGGTCCATTTTGGGATCATTTTGAATTTGTCTGTTTGCTGCTGAAGTTCTCCTTTTACAAAGAGTGCAGAATTTGGTTCTTCAACGTCCAGATCACTAAGAACAACCTTGTGATTAAGGGCTAGATAACTGGCCAGATTGGTGGCTAGTGTGGTTTTCCCAGTGCCGCCTTTGCCACTGGCGATTACGACGTTCAATTGCTTGTTCCCTTATCTCTAGAGTCGCTTCGCATATACTTGGAAGTCAGGTCTTCAACATTTCCAGATCCGCACTCCGGACAATCCTCTATAGGCTTATTGAGAGCATGTGTATGCTCTTCCCCACAATCCCGACAACGATGCATACCTTGCGAAAAATCAATATTCCCACCCTCAATAAGCAATTCCAGTCCATCAACCACAGCATGGGCGATCTTAGCCCGTGCTTTTTCAATAAGTCGGGAAAAGGTGGGTCGAGAGATCTGCATCTGAACCGAGGCTTCCAGGTGGTCATGCCCTTTATAATCAGCCAGGCGAAATGCTTCGAACTCGTCGATTGTAATAGTAATCTTATCCAGATTACTGCGGGGTATACCTGAGGGTTTATAGCTGTCAAATCTGGGGGGGGAGGCGATACGACGTTTTCGGTAGGCGCCTCTGATGTGTTTCTGTTCTGAAAATTTTGATCTATTCATGAGGAGAATATAATGAACATATGTTCATTTTGCAATTAGTTGTTAAATAGCAAGTGTTCAATTTAATCACCAAAATGCTGTGGTATCTCTGGAAAACTCAAGGGATGAAAATTTCACTCTGGAAAACCGAGCTATCATGATTAATTCTCTCATCAGGCAAAATTAAATCATGAAAAATAACTGGTTCTTAATTGACGATAAAATTAAGTTGAACAATGTCCGCATTAAAAGATCTTAAAATTCATGTTGTTGATGACGATCCTGATGTACTCCTGGTTGTTAGAGCCTTGCTCGAGGATTACAAAGCAAAGGTAAAAACCAGTACTTCAAGTAAAAAAGCCCTGGACGAAATCATAGAAGACAGGCCTGACCTGGTCATTCTGGATTTGATGATGCCGGAAATGGATGGTCTGGATTTAACCCGTCTCCTCCGCAAGGAAGCGGACCTGGAAAATCTGAAAATAGTAATTTTCTCCGGAAAATCTTACGAACAAGATCAGCAGCGTGCTTTTTCTTTTGGGGCTGATGGCTATCTGACGAAACCTCTCATCACAGATGAGTTTATCGCGAAATTGCAGGACATTGTCGAGGAAAAAATCGAAGTGACCTACTGGGGTGTGCGAGGTACACTACCTGTCCCAGGGGAAAGTTCCCTGCGCTATGGTGGCAACACGATGTGCACATCAATTCAATTTCCAAAGGATAATCTCTTTATACTGGATGCAGGTTCTGGAATTAAACAGCTATCTGATCATCTTATGAGTCTACGAATGGATTCCCTACACGCCAAAATTTTCATCTCGCATCCACATTGGGATCATATCAACGCGCTCCCATTTTTTGTTCCCCTTTACATTCCAGGGAACGAATTTGAAGTTTTCGGTGCTTCCCATGGTAGCGTAACCATGCGAGAGTTAATCTCGGCTCAAATGGATGGGGTTTATTTCCCAATCAGAATAAAAGAATTTGCAGCTCGGACCTATTTTCGGGATCTAAGGGAAGAGGAATTCAGGATTAATGATATCCTGGTCAAGACCATGTTGCTCTCGCATCCCGGAACCTGTCTGGGTTATCGCCTCGAATACAAGAACAGATCAGTTTGTTATATCACTGACAATGAGCTGTTTCCTGAAGGGACTCGAGATTACAATCCAAATTACTGGAGTAAACTGACAGCATTCATTCGGGGAACCGATATGCTTATTACGGATGCAACCTATACGGATGAAGAATATCTCAAAAAGAGTAAGTGGGGTCATTCAGCCGTTTCTCAAGTTGCCAAACTTGCCCATGATGCAGAAGTCAAAGAATTGCACCTGATCCACCATGATCCCGATCAAACTGATGATGATATTGATGCCAAACTGAAAACGGCACAAGATTTATTGACAGAATGGAATTCTAAAACGAGTTGTGTTGCCCCCCGGGAGCGTCAACGTTTTAAGATAACCTGATAATCCCCCCCCTAGAGCAGCACTTTTATACCAATTAAGCTTTAAAACCCTTGATCTTTAGATACGAATATTCCGAATTGGGCGAATTGACACAAAAGAGGCAGAGCTAAAAAAGTTCCAGTTCCCTTTTTAATTATTCGTGGTGGTTCGTGAGGATTGGTGCTTTTCGTGTCCCATACTATGCTGGGAGTCGCAGGCAGAACTTATTTCCCTTTGGCTGATTGGGCTCGACCCAAACTTCACCTCTGTGTGCGGCTGCTATCCTTTTCACGATAGCGAGTCCCAAGCCTCGTCCCAGCCTCTTGCCATTGGCGAGTTGGGCGCTTCGTTCGAAGATACGGGCTCTGTCTTCCTCGGGAATGGTTTCACCCATATCATTAACCATGACAACGATGCCATCCTTTTCGCGTTTTGTTTCAATGATAATTTCTTTGCCGGAGCGGGCATATTTGACGGCATTGCCGATGTAGTTTTTGAAAACCTGGGTAATCAATGGATTTGCTGTAATAGTTATATCTGTTGGAATATCCATTTTTAGAATGATGCCAGCATTTTGTAGAGCTGAATTAAATTCATCAAGCACTTCCTTAAGGATTTCCAACAGGTTTAGTTCCTCAACGGGTATTGCCTCGCCCAGGGTAGCCTGGGCTAAAATGCTGGCTTTCTCTAGTTGATTCAATAGCTCCTGGCTACTAAAATGAATCACACCGATCATTTTATTTTCAGGGTCATCTTGCATGGCTTTGTGGGACATACTATAGATATTGCCAGCAGGATTTTTCAAGTCGTGTGTAATGATATCCAGTAATAGTTCTTTAATACTATCAGCTTCTACCAATTCTTGCTCAGTCAGCTTTTTGCTGGTAATGTCCAGAGATAGGGTCGCGAAATACTTTTTCTTGGGGGAATATGCCAGGACAGAATACCACCTGCCCAATGGCGCTGCATATTGTTCAAATCTCTGTTCTTCACCACCAGTCGCAACCCCACCATAGACTCCGATCCAATCTGAGGGGTCAGTTTCAATACCAGGAAGCACTTCTGTAACAGATTTCCCTATTATATCCGCCCGTTTTAGACCGGTTTGTTTCTCAAAGGCATCGTTAACTTCAATAAAGATATAGTCAACTGGCTTGTTATTTTCATCCAGGACGATTTTGTGCAGGGCAAAACCATCCAGCATATTTTCAAAAAGTGAGCGGTACTTTGCTTCACTAAGCTCAAGCTTATCGTGCATCTTTTTGCGTTCAGAGATTTCATCCAGTAACTTCTGGTTGCTGTTGGATAAGGCGACGGTTCTTTCCTCAACCCGTTTTTCAAGATTTTTGCTGTGGTCAGTCAAATCTTGATTCATATGGCCAATCTTGTCCACCATAATATTAAAATGATCTGCGAGACTGCCAAATTCATCGTTTGATTTCAATTCGATCCTTGAATTAAAATCTCCTGCCCTCACCTTGATTGTAGCCTTGGTAAGCAGGTTCAAAGGTTTGCCGATAGTTCGACCGTAGAAAAATGAGACAATAAAAAAGACAAGTATAATTGCTATACTAATCTGAATAATGGTCTTATTAGTATCATGGACAGGAGCCATGACATCATCCATAGGACGCGAACAGATGATGTACCAGGATTCTCCAGTGTTGCCCTTGATATGATCGATTGATTCAAATGTCCCGCCGAAATGGTATTTACCCTCACCTTGTGATAAGCCAACTTCAGAATAACCAATCATTTTCTCATTCCCAGAGGCATCGTCTATGAGAGAACCAGACAGGTTTAACTCGATGCTTTTTGAAACAATGCTTGAAATTCTGGTACTCAGCGGTTCAACACCCGCTCCAATCACAACCAGCCCACCAGATCGTACCAATGTAAATGTCTCATGAATTTGATCCCTTGAGCCAAGGACAAATTCACTGAGATCATCAAGAATATTGAGGTTACATTTTAAAATACCGATTACTTCATTGCCGTCCCTTATTGGAACAACAATTCCTAAAACATATCCACCGACACTCTCATCGTAGCCCCTGTCATCGAGAAACGCTGCGCCTTTTCCATGGTCATAGGCACCCTGCCACCAATATTTATGCCCATGGGCGAATGTAGATAATTTGGCCGTTGAGGCTACCAGGGCTCCATATTTATTAGTTAGAAAAATCTCTCCGTAATCGCCCTGGAATAAAGATTGTTGATTTTTTAAACCCTGAGAAATTGAATTGTCAGTGAATTCCAAAACAAAGTTATCAGAAGGGTCGTGAATTGGTAGCCACTTGTCATTTTCAAGGCTGATGCGCTCGTTCCTGCGATCCACAGGGAGATCAGCATAATTTTGATTGCTTCGTTTCAGAGCCTGTTTAAATGAGGGCGTATTCCCAAGAGTTAGTGCCGTTTTTACTTTTTCGATGAGCAGATGATCAAGTTCATATGAAGCTTCAGAAGCCAATGTTTGAGTGTTGGTTAACTCCGAAACTAATGTGGACTTGTAGCTGAGTTGGTATTCCACAATGAGACCCAACGCTAATACCAACATACTCGTTAGCAACAGGGTGAGAGACAGTTTGTTTGAGAATTTCATAGCGGCTTTTCTAAAGAAACGTTCAATGTTTCAAATTAATTAGGGTTTGTTATTCAAATTTAATTTATGCGCTTCATATACTTGTCCACAACATCAAGCAAGGTATCACTCATGATGGGTTTGGTAAAGAACTCAGCAGCACCAGCTCCCAGCGCATCTGCTCGGTTTTGTTCGAATGCGTGTGCAGTTAAACAAATGGGGATCGGGTTTTGACGATATTCTTGACTCATGTACTTTATCAAGTCTATGCCGTTTTCACCTCCGATCAATGAGATATCTACGATTGCTACTCCATAATCATGCGATTTCAGAAGCTGTTTGGCTTCAGCCACGTTATCAACCAAACTGATCTCGTATTTCCCCTCAAAAATGACTGAATAATATTGTTGTGATGAAATATCGTCCTCGACGATTAAGATTTTTGAGCCAGGATCAGACATGAGCTTGCTCCTTTACTATTGGAAAGGTAAGTGTGAAGGTAGACCCAATATCTGGCTGACTGAATAAACCAAGTTTCACATTATTTAATTCAAGATACTTTTTTGTGATTGCCAGTCCCAGACCAACCCCTTGATAGGCTTTAGTGTAGCCCTCGCTCTCCTGGGTATAAGGCTCAAAGATGCGTTGCTGGTGTTCCGCAGGAATCCCGACCCCTGTATCGATCACTGACAAGACGACCTGATCTTCCTTCAAATCCTGCTTTAACTCCACACTGCCTTCTTTGGTATACTTGATAGCATTTTCTATCAAGTTGAGCAGTACCTGTTGGATACTGTATTCATCGACGAAAACCAGGACGGGTTGTAGCGGAGCTTTGTAGCGGAACTCCAGCTGTTTCTCATCGGCTGCTGGCTTGAGTTTCTTGATGACAGCTAAAGCCAGTTTACTAAGATTGAGCTTCTGTGGGTGAAGACGAACCAGACCTGCCTGTAATTGGGACATATTCAGGATAGATTCCACGGTGCGCATAAGTCGATTACCTGCGCTATTAATATAGGTAAAAATCTTTTTATCTGCTTCACTGGCTCTATCGCCAAATCGATTTCCGAGTATATCGGAAAAGCCCAGGATGCTATTAAGGGGTGTTCGGATTTCATGAGAAATATTGGCGATGAATTGATCTTTCACCGCGTTGGCATGCTTCGCTTCGAGGAGGGCTCTAGCTATCTCCTCATCAGCTTGCTTTTGTTTGGTGATGTCTCTGACAATAGCGAAAGTCGCCGGTTTCCCATTATAATCGATAATTTCAGCTTTGATTTCAACATCAATAATGCTGCCATCCTTTTTATAGAAGGTTGTTTCGTAACTGAAGTTGTGAAACTTGTTACTTTTTCGCTTTTTCTGGCGCTCATAAAGATCCTGGAGGGCTTGCTCAGTGAAAATTTCACTGAAGCGCTTATGCTTAACTGTGTTGATAGTATATCCGAGTATTTTTGCAAAGCGTTTATTCGCATAGATGATTTTATTATCCTGTGTAATCTCAATCCCATCGTTGGCATTTTCAACGATCAAGCGGTATTTCTCTTCGCTTTCCATCAAGGTCTTTTGGGCTAGTTTGCGCTTGGTGATATCTCGGTTACTGCCACGTCGGCCTAAAAACTTGCCGTTGATATCATAAACTGGGCTGCAATGATGTTGCAGCCATCTCTCGGTACCATCCTTGTGTACAATAGGGAATTCAAGTGTGCAAACAGGTGTGTCTTGATTGTGTTCAGATGCATAATGCTCAGCAATAGATGATCGATGATCTTTGCGAATAATTTTGAATTGTAGGTCCGGATCGGTTAGGAACTCCTCCACAGTATATCCAGTGATTCGCTCTCGGGCTGAAGAATGGTATCTGTATTTTTGATTCGCGTCTATCAAATATTCCCAATCGCTAGCATAGTCAGCCAACAGTTTGAAATTAGATTCAAGATTGACTATTTCTTTTTCAATACGTTTAAGTTCAGTGATATCCACACTCAAACCGAGCAAGGATTCAACTTCGCCGCTTACATTAAAGATGGGTGTGCCAGATCGCAAAACATTGATTAATTGTCCATTTTTATGTTTCTGGCCGATTTCTAACATGATAGTTTCCCCATTTAACACTTTAGGGAATTCTTGTCGAAAAAGTTTTTTGGACTCGGCGCTTACGAAATTAGTTATATGATTTCCGATCAATTCTGTCTTGTCATAGCCAAGCATCCTGGAAGTACTCGAATTGCATTCAACAATTCTACCTTTCAAGTCAATTATTTCACAGCCGTAAGGGAGATTGTCGAATAACTGACGGTAACGGGATTCGCTAACCCCCAGGGCTTTTGACACCAGCGTACGCTCAGTGATGTCCATCGCAGAGAAGGTGATTCCCTTTGATTGATCACGAGCATCAATCGGTGTGGAGGAGAGCAGCACAGAGATAAGATGCCCATCTTTATGTACCAATTGGGTCTCGATAACACCGAGGCCGGTATTCTTTATCTGCTCATATTTATCGGTTCCCACGCGCTCATATTCCTGATCATCTGGATAGACCATCCGTGAATTCTGCCCGATGAGTTCCTTTTCAGAATAACCCAACATATTACAAAAATGTTGATTGACATCGATGATTTTTCTATCAAGCACAACACCAATCCCCACTGGTGCCGCTTGCAGAACGCTTTTGAGATACGCCTCCTTCTCATGAAGCTCAGTTAATGTCTGTTCTTTTTCCTTTACGGCTTTTTTCTTTTCCAAAGCGTTCAGAGCAGCAGGTCCAAGACGCCTGATGTGTTCTTTGATCACATAATCATCGGCACCGGCTTTCATGCATTCCACGGCCGTTGCTTCGTTCATGGAACCGGTCAACATCACAAAGGGTGTCATGGGAGCAATATCCAACTTGATTTTCAGGGCGGAAAGACCATCAAAAGTAGGTAGCATAAAATCTGATATGATCAAATCAGGTTTAAAAGTTTCCAATGCCTGGACAAAGCCCTCTCGGGTATCTACAACCTCAACTGTATAATTTTGCAGAGTTTTCTTTAGCTCTCGTTGAGCCAGCTCCGCATCAGAGGGGATGTCCTCCAATATTAATACATGTAATTCATTTTCTGAATGAGAGGGAGCGTTCTCTTTTACCGGCATAGCAACTTTCTTAAATTCCATTTAGGGGTTTTATTTACCAACAACCAATATAAACCCAGTTGATTCATCTTCTCGGTGAATTCTTCATAAGCAAACGGTTTGACCATATAGCTGTTGACACCAAACTCATAGGCCACGTGAATGTCAGGGTCTTCCTGAGATGAGGTGATGATAATAACCGGAATTTTTCGAGTAAGCTCATTCGATTTCAATTGTCTTAGAACGTCCAGTCCGTTCACCTTGGTCATGTCGATGAGCATGGTCATGTCCACAAAGTAAAAGGGAAGGCGCTCTTCTCGCCCTGGGCTCTCTTTATCATTTTCGTATTTGGTCCCTGTGAATCTCTCATTCCTCTCCTCATGTACCCCGCTTCAGAGGACAGCACCATGTCTTTGCTCCTGGTTATTCTGGTATTCGCAATCGCGACCATTGGCACCATGCTGATCATCGTTCTTGGGGCAAGTTATGGTCTTAAAATGATACCCATGAAAAAGTTGGAACGCTATACCCATGCCATCGCTGGAGTGACCATTTTACTCTGCGGTGTTTCCATACAATTTTTGGGGCTTTAAGCTCCCTCACATTTATATGGAAAATCCCAATCGCCTGGACAGAATTAATGCCTGGGTGTACGAGGGAGCCTTTTCCTACATAGATCCAAATCTAACTAGCTCAAATGGAAAAATTCCCATGCCTAAATCCGCTGAAGAAATAGCAGAATACTTGTCTCGTGATCGAGAGGTAAGTCTTAAAATATTGGATGGCGAGTAGTAGGATTATCCATATAATTTAGAGCCAATACCGTTCCTAAAACCTTCAACAAAGGTTGAAGCTTGATGAATGGGTCGATGTCCTCTTGAGGAACTAACTCAACTTCTCCCAGGCATGTTGAAGTAGACGCTCTGTTGTTTCAAAGCTGACACATGCATCAGTAATGGACACACCATAAGCAAGTTGTGAGAGATCAGCCGGAATCTTCTGATTGCCTTCATTGATATTGGACTCCAACATCATTCCTATCAATGCATCATTCCCCGCTGCTCGCTGGGCAATAATACTCTTCCACACAATCTCCTGGCGCTCAAATTTCTTACCTGAATTTGCATGCGAACAATCCACCATAATGCCCGGTGGCAAACCCGCAGCTTTCATGCGTTCTGCGGTCTCCGCAATGCTGGAAGGCTCATAATTTGGTCTGGCTTCACCACCGCGTAAGACAATATGTCCCAGCTCATTCCCTGTGGTGGAGATATCAGCAATTTGGCCATCTTGATCCACACCAATAAAGTGGTGGGGGGCACGGGAGCTCGTCATGGCATCCAGGGCAACCTGCAAGCTTCCAGTTGTACTGTTTTTGAATCCAACTGGCATGGAAAGACCAGAGGCCATCTGCCGATGCGTCTGACTTTCAGTTGTACGCGCACCAATGGCAGACCAGCACACCAGATCATCAAAGTACTGGGGAACAATAGGATCAAGGAATTCAGTTCCTGCAGGGATACCCATGGCATTGATTTGTACAAGGAGCTCTCGACCCCGTGTTAATCCCTCAGCGATGAGATTACTCCCATCTATGTTGGGATCGTAGATTAATCCCTTCCAACCGATGGTAGTGCGAGGTTTTTCGAAATAAACACGCATGACAATAAAGAGGTGATCCGCATATTTCTCGCGCAGCTCAATCAACCTGTCAGCATATTCCAGAGCAGCTTTGGGGTCATGAATAGAACAAGGTCCAGCTAGCACAAGAAATCTTTTGTCACGACCCTCAAGGATATCTTTGATGACATCGCGGGCATGGATAACTGTTTGACTGGCAACATCATTGAGAGGAAACTCATCCTTTAAGGCATGCGGGCTTGGAAGTGCTTTTAAATCTCGGATGTGTAGGTTTTGTATTGGTTTCATCATGGTGCTATCCTGCTATTTGGTTTTGCTCATTTCTAAAAAAAGAGTCCTTCCCCAATAGATAGAGATATATAGCCCAGACTCAAGCTAAATATGAATCTTCAAGGGCATGAAGCAATCCCAATATTTATGCCCCTTCTTCATAATAGGTTCTGGTTTCATATTGACTGATAAACCGTGTTTCATCGTTCTGGAGTGACTTTTATCATATTGTTAACTCGACCATTAAAAAGCGAATATATGTCCTTTTGCTAGCACGAATATTGCATAACTTCATTACTTAATATTTAGGTACAAGAGCTGAATTACGGTCTCAGCTTAATGCAAACTGCTGGGGAGCCTGCAAAATCAATTTCGTGTTGAATGTCACATAAGGATGGATGATGATAAATTTTATTGAAAAATTGACTTTTGGATTGTTACTGATCACTCTGTTGCTTTCACCTTTAACCGCTTCACAAAAACCAAATGGCAGTCCGTTTGATATGCCTGGCAGCATTGAAATTATTTCTGCACCAGACAAAGCCATGGTTCACATTGATGGTGAAAAAAAAGGTTTGACTCCCTATAAAGCTAAGGAGATAAGTGTAGGTGAGCATTCACTCAAAATCCACAAGCAGGGTTATGAAGACCACATCCAAAGCTTCACCATCGTGGCTGGACCCAATAAATCAATAGGTGTTGCTCTCGTCAAACTAACAGATGCCACTATTACAACGAAGCCCAAGGGCGCTACCCTGTATCTGGATGGTGATCTGGTTGGAACAACCCCCTTTAAGGCAAAACTCCCCACCGGAAAACACACGCTTCAGTTAAAACTACTGGGTTATGCAGATTGGGAGCAAGAGGCCATTATCGTAGAAAAATATTCAAATAAAGTCAGTCTACTCAAACTATTTCGAATCAGTTTTAGTTCTGAACCCACAGCGGCTGAAGTTTTTATGGATAATAAATATATCGGTGATACCCCTTTCATCGGTGACTATTCAATCGGCAAGCACCAGGTAAAAATCCAGATGGAAGGGTATGAAACCTTTGAGAAACAGATCAAGCTGAAAAAGGATCTTGAGCTGAATGCTGAGTTGAAGTCCATAAAAAAGGGGGGCGGTTTTTTCAAAAAGACCCTCTTTGTGGTCGCTCTGGTTGGTGGGGGATATTATTATTATGCTAACTATGTTGATACCCCTGCTGAGAGTGAATTTCCATACCCACCCAGCCGACCTTAATTAATTCATTTCCATCATTTGAAATAAATGCTGAGACACAGAGGGAATATGCAGAATCATAATCATAAACAATATTTGAAATCCATCTTAAATAAAAGCCTGGCCACCATCCTGATACTTTTGCCCCTGATTTCATTTTCCCAGGAGTTCTGGACTACAACCGGATCAATTCCAGCCAACACGGATGCCTTTCGCCTTACCACGGATTCTCAGAATCGAATATATGTCGGTGTAAATGGCGCCGGTGTATTCGTTTCCTCAGATGGAGGCATTTCCTGGGTCAATCGGGGACTCTCAGGAGAAAATTTCATGGATTTAACAACCAATACTGCAGATGAAGTATTTGTCACAGCTGGCAATCAGATTTACAAAACCAGCAACCAGGGAATTAACTGGGACAATATCAGTGCTGGTCTTCCCAATGTTGCATTGCAGGCCATAGCCTTTGATGCTGAGGGACGAATTTTTGTTGGTCTATATGGTCAAATGATTTACCGCTCTATTGACAATGGAACTACATGGACAGCCCTGACAAATGGTCTCAGTAACCAAACTGTTTATGTTTCCATGGCCATTAATTCCCGAGGGTTTATTTATGCCGGAACGAATGGTGCGCATATCTACAGATCTCTAAACCAGGGAGATAGTTGGCAGCGACTTACCGAGGGGCTTTCATCACCGGAGGTCTGGGCTCTTGAGATAGACTCTGAGGATAGAATATTTGCAGGGACAGGCAATGGCATCTACATTTCAAATGATAGTGGGAACTCCTGGTCTCTAGCTCCACAAACAGAGGACAATTTTGATGTCAATGATATGGCCCTTGATTCAGAAGATCATGTCTTCGTCACAAATTATCACGGTGGGGTGTGGCGCACAGTTGATCATGGTACTACATGGGAGGATATCACTGATCCGCATGTAAGCGAAGTGTCCTGGGGTTTAACCACGGATTCACAAGGCTACCTTTATTGTGGAGCAGGAAATGGACAGGTCTATCGCAGTACGGAACCGACGATAACTGTTGAAGCACCCCCTTTTGTAGCAATTAATGCTGGTTTACAAGCTGTGGCTTCTAGTAGTGTCAAATGGGGTGACTACGACAATGATGGTGATCTGGATTTTATCATGGTTGGAAGGAATAGTAGTGGTAACCACACAAAAATTTATCGAAACGATGGTTCAGATGTCTTTATAGATATTCAGGTAACAAATATTCAGAATGTCGCTAACGGTCCGGTTACCTGGGGTGATTACGATAACGATGGTGATCTTGATATATTGATGACTGGGTACGATGGCGGCTCAACTAACTTTGCCTTCGTATATCGTAATGAAGGTTCTGATATTTTTACAGACCAATCGCTTGCTCTAACGCCCATGGGTTCAGGCTCCATAGACTGGGTGGATTACGATAACGATGGTGATTTGGATATCTTTACCGCTGGATGGAATGGAACTACGAATTATGCCATTATCTACCGCAATGATGATAATACATTTACTAACATTGGTGCGGAATTGCAAGGTGTGCGCAGTGGTGTCTGTCCCTGGGGTGATTATGATAACGATGGTGATCTCGATCTGCTAATAACTGGCCGGGATGGATCCTCGGAACATACCATCCTCTATCGGAATGATAATAGCACCTTTACTGAAATTGATGCCGGTCTGGAAGTCATCTCTGGTGCAGCAGCCTGGGGTGACTATGACAATGATGGTGATCTTGACCTTGTGCAATCCGGCGATGGCCAGACATACTCACGAGAAACCCGCCTATATCAGAACAATTCAGGTACTTTTTCTGAGGTGACTTCAGGGCTTCCAGGTTTCATCAATGGTTCTCTCGCTTGGGGTGACTATGACAATGACGGTGATCAGGATCTCCTGATGACTGGCAATGATGATGGGGTAAATTTCAGCGCTGATGTATTTGAGAATAATAATGGGACCTTCACAGGGATAAATGCTGGTATATCAGGGACGAGAAATGGTGGAATTGGCTGGGCGGACTATGATAATGATGGTGATCTTGATCTGATTGTGACAGGACAGAAAACAGATCTAACTGCATGTGCCCAGATCTATCGAAATGAAGTGGCAACCGCAAATACAACCCCACAAGCACCTGCCAATCTTCAGGCTAGGGTATCTGATACAGGTGCAGTAATATTTACCTGGGATCAAGCAGACAGTGAGACCCCCCAGGCTGGATTAACCTACAATATTCGGATTGGAACCACGCCTGGCGGCAGTGAAATCAAGTCTGCCCATGCTGACCCCTCCAATGGATTTAGAAAAATCGTAGATCTAGGAAATGCGCAGAAGCTCACCCAATGGACCATTCAGGGTCTTACCACGGGCGTCTATTACTGGAGTGTCCAGGCTATCGATCAGGGCTTTGCAGGCTCTCTATTTGCAGCCGAACAATCCTTTGGAATTGGTGATTTACCCAGTGCCACAACTGAACCAGCCTCAAATATCGATGTGAGTGCGGCGACTTTAAATGGTTTGGTCAATCCCAATGGTTTTGAAACTGCAGTTATTTTCGAATATGGATTATTGACCAGCTATGGGAATCAATTAGCAGCTTCCACCAGTCCTATTAATGGTATTTCTGAGATATCAGTTGACGCCGATGTATCAGGTTTACAAGCTGCCACTGAATACCATTATCGTGTGGTTGTGACGAGTGCAACGGGGTCTGTCAATGGAGCAGACAGGATCTTTACTACTTTAGAAGGCGGGAATCTCCCCGTTGTCAGCACAGGGAATGCCACTGATGTGACAGCTTCCAGTGCCACACTCAATGGGACTGTGAATCCTGGAGATCTCTCCACGACAATTGAATTTGAGTTTGGTCTGACCACAAGTTATGGAAGCAATTTATCCTTATTGAATCCAATAAATGGAAGTGATGATCAGGTTGTTAACGGAGAATTGACAGGGCTTCAAGCTGCTACTCAGTACCATTATCGAATCGTGGCGACAAATTCTTTGGGTAGCACAAATGGCGAGGATGAGGTCTTCACAACTTTGGCAGAGGGAGGACTACCTACCTCGACCACTGATGCTGCCACAGCCATCACTACCACCACAGCAACTTTAAATGGAACTGTTAATCCGGCTGACCAAAATACGGTTGTAATCTTTCAATATGGCCTATCGGAGGAATATGATGGTCAAATTACGGCACTCCAAAGTCCGTTTAGTGGTACCGAAAGTGTCGCAGTAAGTGCAAATCTATCTAATCTTACACGAGATGAAAAATATCATTTTCGAGTGGTTGCCACCAATAGTCTTGGTACAACTTACGGTCTCGACCAATTTTTTATGACCATGTCTGCTGCTAATTCACCGACAGCAATAACGACTGCCGCAACCAATATCGCAGTATATTCAGCCAGGTTAAATGGGACAGTCAACCCAGGAGATCAGAGTACCGAAGCCTTGTTTGAGTATGGTCTAACTACGAGTTATGGTTCTCAAGTAGTGGCTAGCTCAAGTCCAGTAGAGGGGACTGCTGATATAGAAGTTTCTGCCAGCCTTACCGATCTTCTTGAAAATACTGAATATCATTTCCGACTCGTTGCTAACAATGCAACTGGCTCCTCTGGTGGTAATGACCAGGTGTTCACAACGCTGCTGAATTACCCGGAGACCTTTGTTCTGGAGGTTAATACAGATTTTCCAACTCACGAAAATGCAGATGAGTACACGGTAACTGACTATCGACTATTTGGCTTACCCGGTGCCAGTAACATGTCTGCCAGCGACATTCTCAATGGCAATCATGCAGAGGCTTGGCAGCTGTTCTGGGACAATGGCGCAGATAGTGACTATCTCGTGGAATTCGATGGAGGTGCTGATTTTAACTTCAGTGTAGGCCGTGCTTTCTGGGTAATCAATAAGGGGCGGATTGAAGTTAATGGGAGTGTCCCTGCTGCAACCTTGAATGGAGCTGATCAGATCGAGATTCCCCTGCATCCAGGTTGGAACCTCATCACCAATCCAGTCATGATGACCCTGTCCTGGGCAACTATCCAATCTCTGAATGGTATTTCAGATCCAATCTGGAGCTATTCAGGAAGTTTCTCTAACACGGATAATTTTGAGAGTTACCGGGGCTACTATTATTTCAATGGTGATGATCGATCTACGCTTCAGATACCTTATGAGGAGACTACTCTCAGCAGGGCGATTTCTGACATTCAAGACACAGATCACTGGAAAGTTGGCATTACGCTGACATCAGGGGGACAGCAGGATTATTCAGCCCAATTTGGGATTGCCAGTGATGCACTCACCACCCAGGATAATCATGATTACAGAAAACCTCATGCTGTTGGAGATGTTGCCAGTATCACTTTCAATCATCCTGAGTGGGATGAAGCGCATAGTGCCTTTGCTTCAGATATCCGTCCCCCAATTGAAGATCTGGAACAGTGGGAATTCGTTCTAGAACATTTAGATAGTGAAATTTCCCACCTTTCTTTTGAAGGGCTGGATCAATTGCCTGATGAGCTGGCTGTATTCCTTATAAATACCGGGGATGGAAGTACCGTAAATCTTCTGAAGAATCAAAACTATGAGTTTCTTCCAAGCAGCTCCATGATGAAATTTGTCATCTCTGTGGGTACCCGAGAGCAGGTCAAGGACTATATCAATACGATCAAACCTGAATCGCCCTTTATGAGCCAGAATTATCCCAATCCGTTCAATCCCACCACGTCATTGAGTTATGCCTTGCCGGAAGCGGCGAGTATGTCATTGATTGTCTATGACATCCATGGAGAAATGGTGAAGAAACTCCACTCTGGTCAGCAGTCAGCAGGTTGGTATGTCAAGCAGTGGGATGGGGTTGATGAGGCAGGTCAATCAGTTCCAGCAGGTCTCTATTTTGCACGACTCCAGGCAGGAACATATTCCAACACGATCAAGATGTTGATGATTAAATAAACCATATCACTCGACACACTTCTAGAAGACCTCTGATGTGAAAAATCTGGGGTCTTTTTTTATTCCCCAATGGAATGCCATTTTCGGCCTGGGTTCATGGAGGGAATAATATTTTTGTGAAACCAGATCAAGATCTGGTAATTGTGATGATCGCTCTCCCGGGTACGAATGATGAGGCCATGAAATCTACTCTGGACTATTTCCAGGATTCGATCAGATCTCTCATTGAAAATTAAATCTGGAAACATCCTTTAAGTGGTGCGCTTTCGGCGTCTCAATAAACCTGGTAAAATTATCACGCACCATCCTCAACCGTTTAAAGTTGATGCGCGGAGTGAACGTAAATGTACATAAGTTTGTGAAGAATAGGCTATCTCACTTCACTGATTGGAATCGTGGGCTCAATATTTGTGAAGTTGGGGGGGATAGCTATGCTTGGCTTGGCCACCTCGCGCTACCGGAAAACCGTATAATCTGTAACTACCTCATTCGACGGAGTTCAGCTAAGACGGGACAGGAGGAATTACCTTCGAGAGGAGTTTATACTGAGATTTTTGTATGTGCATTGGGTGTACGATGAGTTATGTCAGACCAGCCTAATTCCATAACCGAGCAGCTATCAGGTTCGACCTTTCGCTGGTATCGTTGAACTGATCCCTGCCAGCCGATTGAGAGGGTCGAAAACACTTCTATTCTCACCGTTACTCACTTAACTGAATCAAGCATCATTTGACTGCCACAGTATTTCTGTAAAGTCATTAATATTAATTAAATAGGTGTTATGAATGATAAAAGAAAAACATTATATTTACCATTGAGGTATCCAATTGATTCGAATCCGAAAAAGACTCGATAATGGAGCGACCTACAAAGGAGGATTATCGAAAACGTTTGAATGACATAACCGGTGAACTCATCCATAATCATCGGCCTTCTTAAGAAGAATGTCTGTCGCCTAATTGATCCCTAGAGGATCAAGCGGGGGAACCACTTACCAGGGGTAAATCTCACACCAGTGAGAAGAGCACCTTCCAGCTCTCACCCGACAGCTAACCCCGTAGGCATTTCGAAGGGACAGCCGTACCCATGTATTGGGCTACAGACATACTTGTGGTCCTTTTTTTATGTATAAGAAGAACCTGGGCGATCAGAGTAAACCTCTGTGAATGCTAGAGAAAGTGCCTTGATGAATTTGACCGGTTTGCCAAGAAACAGTAAATGAACCCGTGGACTAACATGCGTGGTTCAATCACAAAAGGGGAGAGATATATGAAGGTGCATAAACGAACCTTGTTTATTGTTCTCCTTATGCTTCTGGTGGAGGTGGTCAGTGGACAGGAATGGGAGCTTTGGCCCCAGATCGAGATTAAGGGGAAGGCAACTGATAATCTGACCTGGAAGCTTGTTTCTGAGTGTCGCGTTACTGGGGCTGATGCGGAGTTGTATCAGGGCTGGCTGGAAGCTCGTCTTGACTGGAAGGCAATGCCTTGGTTGATTTTGAGTCCGTATTATAGGATAACCAGGAATCTGAAGGGGAATATCTGGCAATCGGAGTATCGACCGATTCTCGCCGCCACCCTTTCACAAGGGCTTAGAGGGGTGCAGGTTGACATACGTAATCGGATAGAGTATCGGATCTTTGAAAACACAAACGCCTCGCGATATAGGGCTAGAATTACAACGAAGCTACCCCAGTTTAGCAGTTTAAATCTAAGACCCTATCTCGGTGATGAAATTTTCTATGACATGGAGCTAGAACGCCTTAACAAAAATTGGGTAATAATGGGATTGCATTATACCGCCAAGTCCCGATTTAAACTGGAATTCAACTATATGTTTCAAAATTCACTCAAGAACGAGGAGTGGCTTAAACAAAACATCTTGCGGACACAATTAAAGATCACTTTATAAATTTGGAGGAACATGATTATGATGAAACAGAAGACCAAGCACTCGGGAGCAATGATTTTCAAGCTCTTCATCACCGGGCTCATCCTGGTAAGTTGTGGGTCCCGCGAACCGGACACTGGCTCAACCGTTACACTGACCCTAGGGGCTTATACTGTGCCCAAGGAAGCCTATCAGGTGGAGATCATACCTGCCTTCCAGAAATACTGGTTAGAGAAAACCGGACAAACAGTTGAATTCCGAGAATCATATATTGCTTCCGGAGCACAGTCACGAGCCATTGGCGGGGGCTTTGATGCCGATATAGCCGCTCTGTCTTTGGAGAAGGATATCCAAAGACTGGTGACGAAAGGGCTCATTACCCACGAGTGGCGCAATACCACTCATGAAGGGTTTGTGACGCGTTCTCTGGTGGTGATGGCATTCCGGAAGGACAATCCAAAACAGGTCAGGGACTGGGAAGATTTGACACACGCTGATATCGATGTTGTCTATCCCAGTCCGAAAACCTCCGGTGGCGCAATGTGGGTCGTTAATGCCATTTACGGAGCCGGACTGAAAATGTCTGAGATTCAGACCGGCACCAGTAACCCGGCTGTGGCGCGTCTCCTCCTCAAGGACATCCAGGCCAGGGTGCGGGTCATGGACAAATCTGGCAGAGCTTCGGTAACCACTTTTGAAAATGGGATAGGTGATGTTCTGCTGACCTATGAAAATGAAGTCCTGCTGCGCAAAAAGCAGGGCAAGGCGATGCCCTATATCATTCCAGACGCGACCATCTCGATTGAAAATCCCATTGCCCTGGTGGACAGGAACATCGAGAAACATGGCAATCGCCAGGTGGCGGAAGCTTTTGTAGAATTTGTCAAGCAGCCTTTGGCTCAGAGGACCTTCGCACGTTATGGCTTCCGGCCGGTTGACCAAGAGGTTGCAGCAGAATTCGCCAGCGAGTATCCACAGCCAAGTGCTCTCTTTGATATCACTTATTTAGGCGGATGGGATCAAGTCAGCTTGGACATCTACTCACCCGAAGGTATCTGGGCTACCATAATGGCTGAACTGGCACAGGAGTAGTATGAAGAGTCGCCAGCCCGGAGCATTGCTGCAGCGAAGTCTCATGTTCATCTATCTGGGACTTTTCATACTGCTCCCCATTGTTGCTATTACCATGGCGTCCTTGGAGGAAGGGGTTACGACATTGTGGAACAACATCTCCAGTGCCCAGGCTCTTTCTGCCCTGAGACTAACCCTGGTGACGGCTTTCATCATGATGATCATCAATGTGGTCATGGGGACCTTGACCGCCTACATACTCGTCCGCTATCCATTTCTAGGCAAGAAGATCATGAATGCCCTTATTGATCTACCTTTCGCGGTTCCAACGGTTGTGACAGGAATCATGTTGGTGATCCTTTATGGTCCTACCAGCACCCTGGGGAGCATCCTGAGCGGATTTGATCTGGAGGTGGTATTCGCTAAACCAGGAATCATTCTGGCACTGCTGTTTGTGACCTATCCCTTCGTAATCCGCTCGGTCCAACCGGTTCTCCTCGAGATGACAGCGGACACAGAAGATGCAGCGCGAACCATGGGAGCCTCCAACCTGAGGGTCTTCATGACTGTCACGCTTCCCGCGCTACTACCATCCATTCTCACCGGTGCCGCTCTGTCTTTCAGCCGGGCCGTGGGGGAGTTTGGATCTATTGTGGTTGTGGCCGGCAACATCCCTTTCAAATCACAGGTTGCATCCGTTTACATCTACGGAGAACTGGAAAGCAATAATCCCCAGGGAGCCATGGGACTATCGGTTGTCCTGCTGCTCATTTCATTTGTTGTCCTCGTATTTCTTAATCTGCTACAACGTCAGAATTGGCTCAATGGAGGTCATTCATGAATATGACCCTGAGAAAAAGCCATAATTCGGGTCGCTGGATACTTACCGCGATCGCGGTAAGTTGGTTCATGATCCTCATACTTGTACCTGTAGGCGGCCTGTTACAGAAATTGCTGACCCAGCCATTCGCAGAAATCTATCGCTCGTTGCAGACCGCAACGGCAGCGAGGGCCTTTCTTCTCACGGCCAAGGTCACATTTTTAACGGTGATTATCAATATGGTCATGGGAATCCTGATGGCCAAAGTGATCGTCACACAAAAGTTCAAGGGCAAATTATTTATCGAAGGACTCATCGACCTGCCCTTCGCCATCTCGCCAGTAGTGGTGGGTTTCATGCTGGTAATCCTTTTTGGTCCCTACGGTTGGCTCGGTGGGTGGCTGGAGAGCGTGGGGGTGAAGGTCATCTATGCAACACCGGGGATTGTTATTGCCACCGTATTCGTGACACTGCCCTTTGTCGCCAAGGAAGTCATCCCCGTCTACCAGCAGGCGGGTCTGCAGGGTGAGGAGGCGGCACAGGTCCTGGGTGCTTCCCAATGGCAGGCCTTTTGGTGGGTTACACTGCCCACTATCAAATGGGGTGTGATCTACGGTGTGACCCTGGCTCTGGCACGTTCCCTGGGCGAGTTCGGAGCCGTATTGGTGGTGAGCGGTAGTATCATAAACCAGACCGAAACGGCCACACTATTCATTCACCAGCAGTTCACTGATTTCAATTACACAAGTGCCTATACAGCCTCATTAGTGATCGCAGCTATTGCGTTCATAATCTTGATAGGGATTGAATGGCTGGCGAAGAGCAAAAAGGAAGCCTGATATGTCCATCGTACTTAAGAATCTCAGCAAACAATTCGGTGATCAGTTGGTAGTACATGATGTCTCACTTGAAATCCTGGATGGTGAGCTTTTCGTCCTCCTGGGTAGCAGCGGCAGCGGGAAAAGTACCATTTTAAGGATTATCGCCGGACTTCTGGAACCTGATAAAGGTAGCGTAGCCATTTCTGGCCAGGATGTTACAGGACTAAGCACTCAGCAGCGCGACGTGGGTTTTGTCTTTCAGAATTATTCCCTGTTTCGCCACATGACCGTTTTCGAAAACGTAGAATTTGGTCTTCGGGTCCGGAAAGTTGTCAGAACCGAACGCCGAGCCAGAGCCAAGGAATTATTAGAGATTGTAGGATTGACCGGCTTTGGCAATCGTTATCCTCAGCAGCTCTCCGGTGGGCAGATGCAACGTGTGGCAGTTGCCAGGGCTCTGGCCTACAAGCCTAGCGTATTGCTCCTGGATGAACCGTTTGGAGCTTTGGATGTGAAAATCCGCTCAAGTCTGCGTCAGAGTCTGAGAAATATCCAGCAAAAACTCAAAGTGACCACCATTTTAGTTACTCATGATCAGGAGGAGGCATTTGAACTTGCAGATCGTATTGGAGTTATCGATCACGGTCAGCTCATCGAAGCGGGACCAGCGGATGAACTGTATCATCGGCCGCGGACCGAAACGGTAGCCACCTTTATCGGGGGTGGCAATGTCATGGTGGGCAGGGAAGTGGATGGCATGATCGAATTAGGGGAGATAAAGCTGCCCTGGCCTGCCGAAGCTCATCTCCATGCCCAGGGATCCCCAGTTCGGGTGCTCTTCCGGCCAGAAACGGTCCAAATCCAAAAGACTCCCTTCGAGAATCGAAAGTATTTAATGCAACTGGGAGCGGGACGAATTGTAAAGCGGATCTTCAATGGACCCGTGCAACGTTTTGTAATTGAACTCGATCAATTGCGTGGTGTGCGGCCCTTGGTACCTGCGCCGTCATATGGATTGGCAGAGACACGCATCGATATAGTGAAAACGACGGACGAGGTTGGGTATGATCTGAAGCCAGGTGACGAATGCTGGATTGCCATCACTGAATTCCATGTCCTCGAACCTTCAGGGATTAAGTTTTTGGCACTGATGAACTCTTCCGCTGCGGAGTCGGCCGCCGCTGAAATGGCCTGCCGACTTGGCGAACGCGCCAAGGGGATTATCACGCTCATCTCGGTTGTGGAGGATGAATCATCAGTTCAACCACAGGAACAGCGCATGCAGGAGTTTAAACTACGCTGGCAGATGCGGACTCCGCGTCTGAATATTCAAGTAAGGCAGGGGGGAATTCAACCTACGCTGTTCCAGATGGTCCAGATGGGTGGGTATGATATTCTGTTACTGGATCAATTTTCTAGCTACAGGGAAGGTCGCACGGCGGGACTGGGTTGGTTATGGTCCCATTTACATGACCTGGGTATCCCAGTCATGGTCGTAGAGCCCAATGGTCCTGAGCTGAAACACATTCTGGTTTGCACCGCAGCAGGTGAGCAGGGGAAGACTGATATTCAAGTGGCAGGACGTCTGGCCCTCCGCACACATACACCCATCACGGTGATGACCGTTTTAACATCTCATGTGGATCAGGTTGAAGAAGCCCGCGTGATCCATCATTTGAAGCTGGCAAAGCAATCTTTGAGAGCACTGGGAGTGGACTGTATGACGTTGATTCGCAAGGGTCTTCCCTTCGAGGAGATCATAGCAGAGACCACTAATCCCGCATATGGATTAATTGTGATTGGTGCATCGTACCCTGAGGGAAGTCGTGGACCCGCTACCCCAAGTACGACGAAACGGATTGTAGATCAGGTCCAAAAATCGATACTCATTGTACCGATGAGGAAATAACCTGTCAAGGGAGCAGAAGACATAGCCTTTAAATTTAAACGATTTATTTTCTCTCCGACCTTTATTGGCGAATACCAATCAAAATCATTGATGGGTTGATAACATCTCTATTTCTATCAATCGCTTGATAGCTGGGAATTTCGAAGTGCTCTTGGTTTACTCCGATTGGCTCCGTTTGCCTGAGGACCTCTTCCTCAGCGCTATTCGCCCTGTGGTCTCCCCACAGGTTTCAGCTGAGGTGATCACTGTGGGATTTGAGACGAAATTGAGATTTGGCTGCGCCTCCATCTCTCTTCGGCTGGAATAAAACAAGTGGGTCAGCCGCCATTTTCTAGACCTCACCAATTACTGAATGCCGGACTCTAAAATATTTCCATTTGCAAGCAGGATTAGTTTTCGACTCCATGAATCTATGGGAGGATGGTATGCCGACAAAGCATAAACAGGACAATAAGAATCACATTGCGACAAGCTATCCTAAAGAATACTTTATCGATAAGAAGAAGTAGTAAATGAACGGCAAAACAAGGTGTAAAAATATTGAACACGGAAGTAGATACCAGACAGCAAAGTGAATCAGAAAATGGCTAGAGAAATAACACTGACCCAATTCATAAATATTTATGAAAATGGTGACCTTCGCATTCTGGATGTTCGTGAAGCCTGGGAAACACCCCTCGTCGATGGTAAAAATGTATTAAAAATTCCAGTGAACCAAATCCCCCAATCTCTTGACAGGATCCCAAGAACTGAAGATTTGGTTGTGATCTGCCAGCATGCCGTCCGATCAACGAATGTTATCCAGTATCTGAAGTCTCAGCACAATTTCACCAATTTGATCAATCTTTCCGGAGGAATTTCCACCTACCACGGGGGAAGGTCCTAAAGCAAATTTCCTCTCCTCGCAGGTAATCTCAACATAGTTTTTGGTTGTCCAATTGAGTGTAGTATCAAAAATCTGAATAATTATTCTATTTTCCTTGGTCGTTTATTTTGTGGACACAATTAAAGAGTGAATAGGAGCGAGTTCTCCAATTTCATATTAATACATTTTTGATACAGAAACCAATTTGGTAATCGTGCTGCTTCGATCTGAATGCGGCTTTGGAAATTGTGTAGAAGCTATCTTTAATCTCAAGGATAATCCCGATTTCAGATCCGCATGAAAAGTTTTGTGAATGCAATAAAAATGGAAATGAAGCCGTCAATTCTTGAAATTACATCACTTGAAACATATTTATATCAGTACGTGATCAATACGACAAAGTGCGGGTGCTTCCCGCTCCTCATCTAGCCAAACCCGCAGGGAGTAGGACGAGGACTTCTGTGTAGTTTGGGTTAAATGGTTGAAGTATCTGAAAAGTGGCTGTGATTGGTTGGAAGTATCCTTTTAAGATAATCTTGGAAAAAACTCCTAAGCTCTTCAAGTTCATTTTGTCGTGATTGTGACGATAAGCGAAATTGAGCCAGAATCACGACTGAAAGTATTACCAAAAATACAATCCCTCATTCATTGAAATCCCCCTATATGTTTTGATGAAATTTAGATGTTCTAAAATCTATCTGTGGCGGAATTCGCTGGGTGGTGCCATAATTCTATATTCGGTTGAAGCATACATGAACGATGCCTGGTTGAATTGAGTAAAGAGCTATACACTCCAACAAGGAAACCTCAATTCTTTAATTCCTTCGTCCTGCAAAAAAATACTGCTTAACAATTTGTATTCCGTCAGAACAAGCTGGAGCAATTAACATGATTTTATAAGAAATACTTCTTTAGCATAATATTTGCATGTAGGTAACTACTAAGTTTGGCATGTATAGCCAGGGAGTTTAAAATGCAAATCTTTGTTCACCGATTATTAATCATTTCCATGATCATGCTCATTTACCCTGTTAGCGGCGTAGCCGAAGACCACTCAGAATATCTTGAGGGCCCCTTTTATTCAGTTCATGAGGTTACAGAAGCTTGTCTCGAGTGTCATGATGATGCTGCTGAGTCATTTATGCAGAGTATACATTGGACCTGGGGGACTGACCAGAATCTACCACAAAATAACCGATCAGCTACCGTCGGGAAAAGGACGGTACTCAATAATTATTGTATCGGCCTGGAAAGCAATGAAGCTCGCTGCACAAGCTGTCATGCTGGATACGGATGGAAAGATGCGAGTTTTGACTTTGAAGACCCGATGAATATTGACTGCCTCGTATGTCATGAAAGTACTGGGACCTATCAAAAGTTTCCCACAAAAGCAGGGTATCCTGTAGACAAAGAAACTGAATTTCCCAAAGGTAGCGGGAAGATCTTTAAAGTCCCAGATCTAGAAAAAATTGCCAGGTCTGTAGGTGAACCCCCAACACGCACAGCTTGTGGCTCCTGTCATTATTATGGTGGTGGTGGTAACAACGTAAAGCATGGTGATCTGGATGCCGTCCTCATCAATCCCTCCCGTGAATTAGATGTGCATATGGGTGGTGCAGATATGCTCTGTGTGGATTGTCATGAGACCAATGATCATACCATCACTGGTAATGCCATGTCCGTGTCTACACACACCAGTGAGACCCTGACCTGCGAGAGCTGTCATGGCGAAACGCCCCATGAGAAAAATGCACATTATCTGGATGCGCATGCCAAGACCCTGGCCTGTCAATCCTGCCATATTCCTGCTTTCGCCCGGGCGAATCCTACTAAGATGAGCTGGGATTGGTCCCAGGCTGGTGATTCAGAGCGCAAGGTCAACCAGGATGAAAATGGGATGCCCGATTATAACAAGAAAAAGGGAGCGTTTGTATGGGGCAAAAATGTGGTGCCAACTTACGCATGGTATAATGGTAATTCGAAGCGGATGCTTCTCGGTGATCAGATCGATTTAAACAATATAAATACCATCGTGGCTCCTATAGGCAGTAAGGCGGACAAAGCTTCAAAAATCTATCCCTTCAAAGTCCACACGGGAAAACAAATCGCCGATAAAAAGAATAAATATCTCCTCCCAACCCATTTGTTTAATGGTGGCTATTGGAATCACTTTGACTGGGAGAAATCAGTGACCGTTGGTGCTGAAAAGAGCGGGATTGAATATTCTGGTAGTTATACCTTTGTTGAAACAGAGATGTACTGGGAAATTAATCATATGGTTGCTCCCAAAGAGGAAGCCTTAAAGTGTAAATCATGCCATAGCAAGACTAAGGATACACGCATGGACTGGAAGTCACTAGAATATGAGAGCGACCCCCGCTACACCAAAGGTCAGAGTCGAACATCAATGCAATAGATATTTGGAGATATTATTTTCATGCTGATTTCGTCGCTTAAACATGCCCAGATGATCGCTAGCTCTGTGTTTATCATGATGTTGGTGGTAGAGTATATCAATGTATAATCCAGCGATGATTGGAAACGACTATTTGAAAGTAAACGTTGGCGGCAATACTTGTTGGCTGCAGGATGAGGTGTTTTGCCTGGATGCCTGGGAGTTTTTACAGTTGTGACTCTCTATAGTCATGGAATCGTCAGTTTTGGTGTACTGGTTGCTGTCGGGGTCACCACAAGCGGTGATGAAGCCTTTTATCATGCTAGCTCTCCTTCCCAAAACAGCAATACTGATAACAACCATCCTATTTTTGGGAGCTCTCTTGCTAGTTTATTATATCGACTCCCGGCTCTGGAAGCTGGATATTTACTCCTTGCATTTCCTGAAGAAGAGGCTTGCCTATGTTTCGATCGATCACAAATCATTCCACAGATGAAGGCAATTCCCTTTTATCGATTCCTATTGGTCAGGAGCGTATTGCTATTCGGATTCAGCTTAAAACTTATTAACCCTCTCTTCGGTTTAATCCTCGGATTGCGCGGGTATGGATTTGGGAAATGATATGTAGGCTTGAATAATTGTCGTTTGAAAATCATATTTAAATCTTTTGATAATCGATTCGACTGGAAAATAATGGAGTGTAAAATGAAAATTGGTATAGCAGTAGAAAAAGATAATAAGACAATTACTGTCAGGACGGGACATGCTCCATCGTTTGTAGTTTTCACCCTTCAAGCAGACCAGATCATCGAAGAGGGCGTTTTCCCCAATGAACATGCAGGTCATCATCATGAGCATGATGATCATCAGCACACAGGAGATGACCAGAATGAGGTTCAAGAACATCGTCACCCATTGGGTGAGCTAAAAGACTGTGATGCTGTTATCGTGAGAGGAATTGGTCCAAGCATGAGGCATGCGCTTCTCCAGGAAGGCGTAAAAATATTTCGAGCAAAAAAATCGTTGGGAAATGAAGCACTTGAGTTAGTTCAGGGGTTCAGTGAGAACCCAGATCATTTTATTGCCATAGTGTGATACCATGTACCCGAGACAGCAAGAGATTGATACTGACTTAAGTAGTTGCCTGACCTTGTCTGAGCTATTAAGTCAGCTTAAACAACGATACAAATCAGGGCTGATTACTTATGGTATTCATGATACAATTCATGAATTGATCAAGCATAATCCCATACCCAATGTTCCCGGGGTTGTGACAATTTGTGGAATCTATGGAGTGAACCAACTCGAGCTTGTAACTGTACTATCGAGTGGACCTACTTCAAATCACCGTTCTGGGATCAGAAGTAAGCTGACAAGAAAATCAAAAAATATTCCTCAAGATAATTTCCTGAAGAAGCAATTTAAACTCAATGATTATCGGGGACTCTTGATCTGGTGGTATGCAACGATGGAAGCTGGGCGGAATGACCTCCCTTCCTATGTTTCACACTTAATCCTGAATACGTACTTTCGAGAGACGGGAACGCTTCCTCCCGGATATTAATAAATTCTGACAATAGTTGGAACTCAACAGGTGACAGGTTCATGATATGGTGGAGCCCCAGGACGGGGATTCTTAGAAACTATTCCTGTAATAATTTCTCGATTATTTTACTTCATAACCAGTGGGACACTTTGTGTTAAAATGGTAAAGACACAAAGGAGGGTCTCATGCACCCTGAGGTTAAGAAGGAACTAGATGTAAGGTTTAAGCAAGCCGTCCTCGAATTAGCCAAGGTTACTTGTTTTACAAGTTGTGTTATCGAAGAATATGGTGGTTCTCGATCATCATTTTATCGTTGGAAAAAACTGAACGATGAAAAGGGCAAAGCAAGATTATGGAATTGTGAGAGGTAGCTGGAGTGTCACTGTATGCCTCTTTCTCTCAGCAAGATTGGGTAGGTATTCAGCCAAAAACGAATCCAATTCAGTTATTAAACTAGAACGAATTGTCAAAACGAGATGACCGGTGAAGTGTTTATCCATTTTAACTAAAGCGGGGAAGAATCCCTTTCTCTGAAATTCAAGATGTCCAGTTTCATCAATGATAATCCAATCATCAGACAATGCTTTTAGCAAGGAATCAACACCCCATTCCAATGCTTGCGGATAAAAGTAGAATTTACCAACATGTGTTTTTGTTGCAAAACTATCCATCGTATTTAAATCCATGA
>Ga0307991_1000197_pt1 | contig 45582 bp, 46 predicted proteins | sample EllFjometagen131_FD_203146 | JGI IMG/M metagenome (GOLD analysis project Ga0307991, IMG submission 203146) | Marine microbial communities from Ellis Fjord, Antarctic Ocean - #131 | ecosystem: Environmental > Aquatic > Marine > Unclassified | place: Southern Ocean | collected 2014-10-08 | reverse complement strand
CAAAATTAGTTAAAACTATGCACTTTAGTGCATCTCGCTTTAGCTTCTAAAAATCTTATCTTTGCAGGATGACAGATTATCAAAGATCGAATGGTCATACTGTATCAAGTTTAACAGTGCATATTGTATGGTCAACAAAGTATCGTTATTCAGTATTACAAGGTGATATTAAAACAAGATGTAGAACAATTCTAATTCAAGTTTGTGAAGCAGAAGATGTCGTAATCTTAAAAGGCGTTGTTTCACAAGATCATGTTCATATGCATTTGAGTTATCGTCCATCACAATCCATTAGCACTTTAGTGAAAAAATTAAAAGGGAGAAGTTCAAGAAAGCTTCAGCAAGAGTTTCCAGAGTTAGGAAAGAAATATTGGGGGCAACATTTTTGGGCAATTGGATTTGGTTGTTGGAGTACAGGTAATATAACAGATGAAATGGTAAATGAATACTTGGAACATTACAGGAAACCAACCGACCTGGATGATTCAAACTTCATCATTGAATAATATAAGACTTTCAGTCTTTGAAAAAACTATGGCACTTTCAGTCCATAGTGGTTTATTTTAAAAGCATACCGAGAATGTTATACGAGTACTGGTTCGGCTGCAAATTATGGAAACACTTTACCTCTGAATACTACTGCTCCCGGATTCAGTACTATTTCATTGAAAAGATTAACAGGATGGCCAAAAGATATTTCGCCTGTTTGTAACAGTAATCCAATTTTTCCTCACATTTATTGCAATAACTCAAGCCCTATGCCTAGTGCTGCCCCTAATTTAGGAGCTGTTCAGGAACATATTTTTACTTCTGATAATTCATATCCTAATGGAGTTCCTTTAACAGGTGTTCCACCTGCCAGTGGTTGGAGTTTTTATTGGGGTTCTTGTTGTAGGAATCCATGCTCAAACATTATAAATTCTGTTTCCTTAAGCTGGCGATTAAGAGCATATATGTATCCTTATAACAATTTAAACGTAAGTACTTGTTTTGACAATTCTCCAGCATTTGCAGAAATACCAAGAACAGTTATTTGTACAGGATATCCATTTACATATAACAACCTTGCATGGGACGCAGAACTCGATTCCTTAAAATATGAATGGGGACAACCATTATTATCAACTGGTGCCCCAATTATTGCTTATAATACAGGCTACTCTTATAGCAATTCATTACCTGATACTTCATTTAATGCTAACAATGTTGCAGCAACAATGAATCCATATACTGGTGAAATATCTTTTAAATCATACACAAACGGAGCTTTTGTTACTTCAACAAAAGTAACAGCATACAAATGTGGAACAAAAGTAGCAGAAATATGGAGAGATATGCAAATTGTACTTTTATCATGTGGCACTAATGCACCTCCATGGGTAACTCCTCCATTTCAAAATTCTTTAGGACAATATACTTTATACACTGATACTGTTTTTGCAGGCGACTTGGTAACATTTTCTGTTTCTGGAACCGATTTTGAATTCCTGCTAAATGGAAGTCCTCAAACTATTACATTAGAAGCATCGGGCTCACAGTTCGGAAATGTTATTGGAGGAAATCCAGCGACTATGAGTACAACTACAGGTTGCTTAAATCCTCCTTGTGCTAAACTAACACCTGCTCCCAACCCTCCAACTAACCCCTTAACAGGACCATTTGGATTACAAACTACATTCAGTTGGCAAACTGATTGTAGCCACTTAACAGGAAGCTTCGGTTGTGCTTCAACCAGCAATGTATATAATTTTGTTTTTAAAGTATTTGATGATTTTTGTCCTGCTCCGGCTATTCATATGTCAACTGTTACTATTGTTGTTATTCATCCACCTGAAATTAATGCTCCGGTATTCGATTCAGTTATAACAGATGGTTTAACAGGAAATAATATTTTGTTTTGGACTCCTGCAATTGATACTCTAAATCTTTTTCACGCATATTATATTTATAGTTCAACAAATTGCCAAGGACCTTTTAGCCTATTAGATTCTGTTTCTATTTTAAATAATTCATCATATGTTCATGTAGGAGCAAACGCAAATTCGTATCAAACTTTCTATTACCTTGAATCTATAACTGATTGCAAAACCTTAGTGCATTCAACTCCTTCAGATACACTTTCATCCTCATTTGTGGATGAATCTGCTTCAAGAATTACATGTATTTCTGTTGATAGTAATGGATATGTTGAATTACAATGGAAATCAAAATTTGATTATTCGAATTCGTTTAACTACTATCTAATATTTAGATCCTATTCTCCTTATTTACCTTTTAATTTAGTTGATAGCATAACAGATTATTATCAGACCTCTTTTATTGATAGCAGTGTAAATTCTACTGACAGTGTTTATTTTTATTATCTTAAAACAAGTTTGAGTTGCTTTAAAGGAAATAATTTGTCAGAACCATCAGATACTATATATACTATAATTCCTGGAGGATATCAAGTTAATGAATATCCGATGATTTATTGGTTGCCTATGTCTATCTTCAACCCTAATCCTCCGTATATAATTAAACGGAAAACATCAAATACAAATTGGATGATTATTGATTCGATGTATGGTCTGCTCTATATTGATTCTACAATATTCTGTGATGATACAGTATATTATATGTTAGAAATATATGATTCAAGCGGTTGTTTTTCAATTTCAGCAATCAAAGCTATATATATCAATAATTTGCCGATTGTAAGTTTTTCGGGTTTAAATTCAAATTATTGCACTAACGATAATATCGACACTTTATATGGAATACCACTGGGAGGAACATTCAGCGGTCCCGGAATTACTGCAAATCTTTTCGACCCATCTGTTGGAGCAGGAAATTATAATATTAAATATACTTACACAAATATTTACGGTTGCACCGATAGTTCAATTCAAAATGTAATTGTAAATTCGGTAACAGCTGTTAGTCTAAATATTATTGATTCGGTTTGTAAAAACACCGGACCATATATTTTTATGGGTTCTCCGGCAGGAGGTAATGTAACGGGACCCGGAATAAGTGGAGGAGCTTTTCATCCCAATTTAATTAGCCCGGGAACCTATAGTTATACTTATACATACGCTAACACATTTGGCTGTATAAGTTATGCAACAGATTCTATAAAGGTAAATCCAATTCCTACAATTAATTTTAGTGGTTTACAATTGGAATATTGCGTGGATGACCCAATAACAACAATCACGGCATTACCCTTGGGAGGAACATTTGAAGGAGTAGGAATTTCGGGTAATATTTTTAGTCCGTCAATTGCAGGTACCGGCTTACACAAAATAAAATATACATCTACAAATACTCATGGGTGCACTAATGCCGACAGTGTTAATGTTATGGTTTATCCTTTGCCAATGGTTTCAATAACAGGTCTAAGTAATTCCTATTGTATAAATAGTCCGGCAGTAAATTTATCAGGCTCGCCAACAGGAGGAACATTCAGCGGTAGTGGTATAGTTTCAGGAAATTTCAATCCTTCAATAGCCGGAGTAGGAACTCATAATATAACTTATACTTATACTGACATTCATGGCTGCACAAATTCCAGCTCACAAAATGTTCATGTTTTTCCTTTGACAACAACTAATTTCAGCGGGCTCCCAAATCAGTTATGTGTAAATTCCCAACAGATTGCATTAACAGGTTTTCCAACAGGGGGAGTGTTTAACGGAAATGGAATAAATGGCAATAGTTTTGTTCCTCAGCTTGCAGGTGTAGGCACTCATAATATTTACTATGTTTATATTGACACTAATGGATGTGTAAATCAGGCAAACTCAACAATTATTGTAAATCCACAACCAATAGTTAGTTTTTCAGGATTGAATTTAGCTTATTGTTTAATAGATTCTGTTATTTCTTTATCAGGTTTACCATTGGGAGGAACTTTCAGTGGAAGCGGAATTTTAGGTAATAATTTCAATCCTAAGTATGTTACCCCCGGATTTCATACAATTCAATATAGCTATACAGACTCTAATTCATGTAGTAATTCTACTTCACAAACAGTAGAGATTTATCCACTTCCTACAGTTAGTTTTATTAATCTTGATAGTTCTTGTTGTTTAAATACTCAATATCTTATAAATTTGAATGGAAGTCCATTGGGTGGTACTTTTAGTGGAAATGGTGTTATAGTTGATGTCTTTGTTGCATTGTTAGCCGGAGTTGGACTTCATCCATTGTATTATACTTTCACTGATTCCTTGAATTGTTCAAATACTGACACAGGATATATTTATGTAAATTCAGTTCCTATAGCAGATGCAGGAAATGATACTTCGATGATTTGTTCTTCAAGTGGTGCTTTTATTGGCGGTCCGCCAACAGCGGGTTTGATATATCAATGGCATCCTACAAATGGTTTAAGCGATTCGACTTCTTCCAATCCTTTTGCTTCACCGATTTTTTCAACTGTTTACACAATTACAACAACAGATATATTAACAAATTGTTCATCAAGCGATGATGTTTTAATACTTTTGTTAAATACTCCAAATATTGATTTAGGCAATGACACAACAATATGCAATGGTGATAGTATTGAATTATCATCTTCAATGCCAGCACTAACTTATCAATGGAGTAACGGTGATACTTCACAATCAATTTTTGTTTCACCCATAATCAAATCATCCTATATTTTAACAATCACCGATGGAGTTTGTGCAAATGCCGATACTATCGAAGTAAGTGTAAATTCTCCCTTTGTTTCTCTTGGAAACGATACCATAATATGTTCTTATGATTCAATAGTAATTGATGCAGGAAGCAATCATGATGCATATTTATGGAATACAGGACAAACATCACAATCTATAGTAGCATCATCAAATGGCATTAGCACAACTTTAGCATATTCGGTAACAATAACTGACGAATATTGTCCTGCTTTAGATTCAATAAATATAACATATACCAAACCAATAGCTAATCTTGGACCGGACATAATTCTTTATTCTGATGGTTCAACAATACTTGATGCAGGTTACGGATATAGTAGTTATTTATGGAGTGATGGTTCAACAAATAGAACATTGACAGTTGATTCTACCAGCATAGGAATTGGCTCAAAGGTTTTTATTGTAATACTAACTGATAGTTATGGCTGTACAAATACTGATAGCATAAAAGTCAGCTTTATTGAATATCCTTCACCTGAAACTCCATCGACAAATACGGTAATAATTTATCCTAATCCATCTGATGGTCAATTTGCAATAACAATATATGGAAAGCATGATGAATTAAATTTTGAAGTTATTAATGCTTTAGGACAATTGTTATTAAGGGGAATAATAAATTCAAGCGAAGACTATAAACAGGAAAAAATATTAAATTTATCATTTCTGGCACAAGGAGTTTATTCTATTAAACTTGAAAATAATGACATAAATAAGATTATTAAAATTGTTGTAAAATAAAATTGAACTGGACATCAGTAATTTTGATAGTGGAGTTTATTATTATTCTTTGGAATTTGAAGGTGTTTTGAAAGTTAAGAAAATGGTGGTTTTGAAATAAGCTTAATGTATTTGATTTTTTTTTTATTCTATCAACACAAATGCAGCCCAATAATAAGGATCATACTTTTTTCTCATTTCTTTTTGTGTTTCTAAGAAGGCTAATTTTATATCATTATTTTTCAAAAGTTTAGTATAAAATATTTTCATAAACTCAACAGTTTCCTTGTCAGGTATCTGCCATAAACTCATGATTATGAATTTTACACCGGCCATTTTAAAGGCACGTTGTAATCCATAGACTCCTTCGCTCCCTTTGATGTCGCCTAAACCGGTTTCACAGGCAGAAAGCACTACTATTTGTGTCTTTCGTAAGTCAATAGATGTAACTTCTAATGCAGTTAAAACACCATCTTCTTTATCATTTTTGTATTGTTTTTGCCAAACATTATTTGCACCTGCTAAAACTAATCCCGAACGCATTAAAGGATTCGTATTTTTTACAAATTGATTAAGACCAAAATCAGAGTTTTCAATTCTGGATTCATAGCAACTTACTGTTGTATCTTTCTTTTCTTCTTCAATTGAAGGATAAAAGAATCCATGGGTTGCTAAATGAAGAATATTGCATCCAGAGCTTGTTTTTTTAAAATTTTCTTCACTTGCATCACTTTTAGTAAAATAGTTGGTTTTAATTTTTTTTTCTTTAAAAAAGAAATTGATAATTTGTGTTTCTATTAGTGTGCCTTCTAAATAATTCCAAATTTCTGTTTCAGAGCTATCAGTATTATAGTTTATGCCTCCAAAAATGTTTACTGTTATGTTTGATGTTATTTCAGAGTTCTTGGGCATATATACTTTCCCTGTTGTACTTAAAGTGTTTATATTATAATTATCGCATAAAAATATGTTTTTGCCTTTTCCAAGTGCAGCTAAGGAAATTTTGTGTAAAATGCCATCTGGAGAATAGTAAATGGTTTTTATTCCTTCAAGATATTTTTCCAATGGTTGCCATATCAGTTTATACAAAGAATCGTTAGTTTTTGTAGGTGTTCCGTAAAGATTTTTAATAAAGCTATAACTCCCACTAGTTGGTTTATTCATTAAATCAAACAATTGTTTTTCTTCAAACAATTGAATCATTTTAGGATATTTTGAATTTAATCTAACTATTAGAGCACAATATATTACTGCATCTCCTCCATCTTTTTCTCTTATCCTGAAATGTGTGAATTCAATAGCTGCTTCATCAGGTTTCAGACTGTCCCGCACATTTTTCCAAGTTATTTGCAAATCTTTTCTGTAATCACCAAAAATCTGTGAACTTTTAACAAGTGACTTTTCCATTGTATTTGCCTTGTTTTCCAGTATATTCAAATCTTTAGTTCGCATCTCAACTGGAGTAGAATAGAGGACAGATATTTCCTTCTGAATAGATAGCCACTCATCGTATTTCTTTAGCAAAACCGAATCATTGCTATTGAGAATTGATAGACGCATGGCAGTGCTTGACTTAAGCATCAAGCCTTTGTTTTGTAAAATAAGATTATATGCTGAACAAGTGATTTTCGGGTTCTTTACTTTTCTTTTTAATGTGTAAGCAATGAAAGAATGCATATCGGGCAAACGTGTTTGATAATACATTTCCTTTTCACTTTCCGACAAAAATGTGAAATCCTGAAAAGTGTTATTGCTGATGATATTGATGTAGTTTAGAGTCAATTCTTCCTCTGTCCGATAATCACCAATGGATTCATAAAGAGCAGCCAACATTTTCAACACTTCGGCATAAGCAGGATGATATGGTCCTAAAACCTTTTTTATATTATTTGCTTTACCTAATATAAATTTTACTAATATTTTAGTAGGTAAAAATTGATCTTCACGATTTCTTTCCAATGCACGTTCATCAATCATTTGGTTAACCAGTTTTATTTTAATTGTAATTATTATTGGTTCAAGAATTGAATGAGCATCTTCATTTTCATTTGTAGGGAGCAAACTCGATAACTTCATTTTATTTATCATTGAGATTGCATTTAATGAAATGCAATTTTGTTTTGCCTGGTCCATCTTTATTTGCAATGACTTAGTAGTGTCGCCTGTTAATTTGTACCACAATGCAATATTGTTCATAATTATATAAACATCGGGATGTGGCATCTGACAATTAGCTTCAAAAATAGAGTCAGCTTTTAAAAACATTTTTCCCGAATTGAGTAAGTCTTCATTATTTTTATTCTCAGAACTTGCATAATATTCTTTTAACAAGTAAACAGATGCCAGGTTGTTCAAAACTATTGCAAAAGCAGGGTGTTGATTCAAATAATTATTTTCTATTATTTTTCGTGATTCAGTTATCAGTTTAGATGCTATGTGGTAATTGCCTATATCATTATACAATGCTCCTAAGTTGTTAATGCATATTCCTGATTGAATGCTATTTGCTGCCGGACTTTTTTTATAAATATCAACCGCTGTGATAAATAATTTTTCTGCTTGCATATAATTTCCCTTGTTATAGTAAAAAACTGCAAGATTATTCAGTGCCGAAGCATAGAAAGGATTTGAATGTCCGTATTCTGTTTCGCAAAGTGAAACTACCTCTAAGAATAAGGATTCTGCTAAAGGAGAATTTCCAGCGCTATTATTATAAGAAGCTTGATTTGATATATTTACGATATTTGCACCTTGTGATTTTCCACCATTTTTTTTATAAATATTTTCTGCCTGTAAAAAATAAATCTTTGCTTGTTTAAGAAAAATAATGTCGTTTTCGGAACAACCCATGTCGTTATAAACACCTGCATAACTGCTAAGAATATTGGCATATTCCGGTTTTTCAGGACCATATATTTTTAAAGCTATTTTTTCTGCTTTTTTAATCAAAACTAAAGCTTCCTCTAAATTGCCTGAACTTCTGCAAATGATTGAAGCATTTTCGAGAGAGCTGACATAGTTGGCATCATCTGTTGCTTTAAAGGCTTCTCTATGTTCAACCTCTTTTAATGCATAATATTTTGCTTTTAAAAAGCTTCCAAGATAAAAATGTGAAATAGCAAGACTATGTAGCATATTAGCATATTGAAGAGAGTTCTCTCCTATGATTCCACGGAACAATGCTGTAGTCTCTTCAGCATAATACAGAGCTGAATCATATCTGCATTGATTCAGATGTTTCATACGAAGGCTGTCCGTTTTTATCCATGGTTGAGAATTGCAAATTGAACAGGAAATCAATAAAATGAAGAAAATAGTTATACTTGTTTTCACAATAATATTAAATTTGGTAGATGTTCAAAAGTAATTAAAAAAAATCTTTTAAAAAAGTTTTATTATTGTTAATTTGGATGATTATTTTTATCAGATTATGAAAACACTATTATTTTGCATATTTCTTATAATATTATCAAATTTTATTAAAGCTCAGGATACCATTTTCATGAAAAGTGGTGCAATAATTCCGGCGATAATAATGGAAATAGGTGATGTTGAATTAAAATATAAAAAATTTGCACAAGCCGAACCAGCAGGAATTTACTCTGTTTTTATTAGCGATTTGGCGAGTATTCATTATTTGAACGGAAATGTTGTTGATTACACTAATTATGTTCCAGATGTTAATAAAAAGCCCGAAAAAGAAACATTGAAAGAAGCCGGCACCTTATCAACTATGAGATTTAATATGGAATTGAGCGGATATTATTGCAATAGAAATGAATCCGACAATTTGAGACTTTTCTGGAGAAACCTAAACAATGATAACAGCCTTGATATAGGATACAAACCATTTTGTTATTCACTAAACATAGGTATGGGTACAGTAATGGGGCCTCACAAAAGAACCTGGTTTGGAGATAAGATACAATTGATATTTACTCCATCAGATGCTATTTATGCAACAAACGATTATAATGGAGGTTCCAATGAAATCAAATTAAAAATGTTTTATTTTAATATTATGTTTTATTTAGGTCGTACCCTTAACCATAAAAAAACCTTGATGTATATTTTAGAACCTGGTATAGAGTTGGGTTTTATGAGTGGATTAATAAAAATTCACGATACTAATTATAATGTATCCCATGTGAGTGGTATATGTGCCCATTTAGCTACTGGATTTGACTGGAGTATTTCCAAAAGATTTTTAGCAAGCATTCGTGTAGGTCAGCGATTTATGGATGTTGAAGAAATGCATGAATCAAGTAAAAGTAAAACAGGTTATTCATCGTTTCTTGTTAATCCTCCCACCAATAACAATCATGTTAGCGTTAATTGGAGTGGAACCTATTTCAGTCTTGGTATTTCATATTGTTTTTATACAAAAATAAAATTAAGCGGACAGAAGTAATCCTATTTGGAATTTTTATTTTAGTAAATCCATATTTACTTTTATCCCATACTTGTTGGAATTATATTGAATTTTAGGTTTCCTAATTAAAAAGTGTATTAGTATTTCAACTATTGAATAATAATCTTTTCAGAAAAAACAATATCTTTTGTATGAATTTGAAGTAGGTGTAACCCTTCTGAAATTTTATTATTTATATCAATTTCAATTTCTTTTGAATTAATATTTGTGATAGTTTTTTCGTAAACCTTCATTCCGATATAATTATAAAGTTTTACAGTAAAATACTTTTCTTTTAAGCTTCCTCTTGTTTTAATAAAAAATTGATTTTTACATGGATTTGGATAAACTGAAACAATTTGAAAAGGCTCTTTACCTGTTATTACTGATATTGGACCATAATATTTAAATTTGCCATCAAAATCAGTTTGTTTTAAACGGTAGTAATAAATAGTGTTTTTCTCTATTTCATTATCCACATAGCTATAGGATTTAATAGTATTGCTATTTCCTGCTCCTTTTATACTTGATAAACCTATATAATTTTTAGCATTAATTGAGCGTTCAATTGTAAAATAGTCGTTATTGGTTTCGGATGCTGTTTCCCATTGTATTAGTATATGCTGATTGTTTTGATTTAGTTTTGCTAAAAAATTTATTATTTTAATTGGAGTTGGAATACAAGGATTAGGAAAACAAGAATTATTGCATGATGTTACTGTTCCCTCGGCATAGCCACAGTTTTCTGCGGAAACTCTGGTACAAACCGTACTAATACAACAGCAAATTAAAGCTTTAGGATTCACTGCTTTAAAATTTATATACTCGTTATTTATAAATATGCATGGAGATTGTTTAATTTTTTTTTGCATAGTAGTACAAAAATTATACTCAAATAAATTAAATTTTATTATTGTATCAATTCCTGTAAAATTAAGATTAGTGTATTCTTTATTAATGTTATATGATAAATCATGCAAATAATCAAGAAATTTATTTGGATAGTATTTTTGAATAAGAATTTGTTTTTTGTTTTCGTCCAACTCATCCTTTCCATGTAAACTTGTGTAATTTCCATCTTTATCTTTATTTACGATAAACCACAAATTAAAATTAATCCTATCCTGGTTTTTCTTAATAATTGGGATTAGCTCTTTTTCCAATTCAATTGCATAGGGGCAAAGGCTCATCACATAAAGGTCAATTCTGATAGTGTCCTGAATTAGCAATAAACTGTCAATGTGCTTTTCAAGTTGAGTTTTTGAAGAGTTAAATTCATTTTGGGCAACAAAATTATTTGCTGTAAAAATGTTAATAGCAAATACTACGATTGTAAGAAATTTAGTTGTTTTCATAAGCAGTAATTTAAGTTAATTTTAGTTTAAGGTTTAGTTTTGAATTTTATTCAAAGCTATTACATAATTAGTTAATTTCCAAATTATTTAATGATTTTTTTTAAATAAATACATAATTGCTGTTATTCCTTAGTTATTCGAGGGAATTACATTGAATTTTAGGTTTCCAATTAAAAATTAATTATTCTATTAAAAAACTTTTTTTTAATTTTACCCAATTGAATTGAATTTGATTATGAATAAAGAAACAATTACAATTAGAAACGATATTAGCGAGCTGGAAAAAATTGTTCAGAAACTTGAATTCATTGAAGAAAAATGGGAGTTGTCGCCAAAAATTATTTTTAATCTTAACCTTGCTTTAGAAGAATTGATTTCAAATATAATTTTTTATGGATTCGATGATGATGAAGAGCATGAAATAAATATTAGTTTTGAGAAGGAAAAAACCTTACTAAAAATATTGATTTCTGATGAAGGGAAAGAATTTAATCCGTTTAATGTATCGGTAGAAGAAGAGTTGGATAAGTCGGTGGAAGAAAGAGAGATTGGTGGTTTGGGAATTCATTTTGTTAAAAAGCTTATGGACAGTTTTGAATATAATCGTGTAAATAAAATAAACAATATTACTCTTATTAAAAATATAAATTAAAACAGGAGAAAATAACAATGGAAATTAGTGTTAAAACAAAAGAAAATATTACAATTCTTGAATTAGACGGTCGGCTTGATACAACAAATTACAATGAAATAGAGAAAAAATTTGACGAATTAATCGGCAATAATCAAATCAATATTCTTGTTGATTGTGAGAAATTAGATTATATCAGCAGTTCCGGTTTAAGAGTTTTGCTTAAATCACTGAAAAGTATTAATAGTGCTAAAGGTAAATTTATTCTTTGCAGTTTACAGGAAAATATAAATGAAGTTTTTGAAATTTCAGGATTTACAAGCATCTTTCAAATTTTTAAAAATCAGGAAGACGCTATTGAAAATTTCTGATTTTTGTTTCAATATTTTTTAAAAATTGATATTTCCAGTAAATATTTAATATGACACAAAACAATCAGCAAGTAAAAATTACTTTGCCTAATGATTTAACTTATTTGCCATTGATTCTTGACGGAATAAAAAAAATGGCTGAGATCATGGGCTTTAAAAAAAACGATATTTTAAAGATTGAAATAGGAGCTGAAGAAGCTATTTCAAATGTGATTAAACATGCTTTTGAACCAGACGAAAAATCTACTTTTGATGTTATTCTCAACAATTTATCACTTGGTTTGAAAATAATTATCAAAGAAAAAGGAATTCCTTTCGATCCATCATTAATTCATGAATTCAAACCAGACGAACTTAAAGAAGACTTGTCGGGCAAAGGTCTCGGCGTTTTTCTCATAAAGCAATTTATTGATGAAGTTTCTTTTCATAATCTCGGAAAGGAAGGCAGGGAAACACATCTTTTCAAACATCTTAAAAATAAAACGATAAACCAGTTGGTAAACAAAGCCGAATTGGATGTTTTGGAAAATGAAAAACAAGAAAATGTTTTACCAAAAGGTTCGGTTTCTTACGATGTTCGCAGGATGAATCCCGAAGAAGCTGTTGATGTTTCCAAAGGGGCTTATAGTTCTTATGGTTATACCTATGTTTTGGAACATATTTATTATCCCGACAGGGTTAGACAAATGAATAAAGATAATACTCTGATTTCTTTTGTCTGTGTTACCGGTGAAAAGGAAATTATCGGACACTGTGCTCTTGAAATCGAAGAAACTGACCCACTTGTGCCTCAGCTTGGAGTGGCTTTTACAAAACCAAAATATAGAGGGCAAGGATGCTTGAACAGATTGGCAGCATCTTGCATGGATTATGCTCTCAACCTTAATTTATTTGGAATTTATGCTCGCGGAGTAACCACCCATCCATACTCGCAAAAATCTCTTTTGAGATTTGAAATTTTCGATTGTGCTATATATATTTCAAGCGGAGCTATTAGAGAATACAAAGATATTGAAGGAACAGCACAACGTGAAAGTGTTGTTATTCATTTTAAGTATCTGAATCCTACTCCTGCATTTAAAATTTATCCTCCCGAACATCATAAAGATATTATTGAAAAAATTTATAATAACATAAAGTATAAACCCATTTTTGAATTGCCACCGGCAGATTTAAAATTTAATCAAAACGATTCTGTAATTGATATTCAGACAGACCAGTTGAACATGGTTGCCAAAATATATATTGAACAATTCGGAGAAAATATTTTGTCGGAGATTTCAAAAAATCTTAAAGAATTATGTTTTGCCCGAATGGAAACAATTTATCTCTATCTTAAACTTAATAACAACTTAACATCTTTGTTGACATCTGAATTTGAGAAAATGGGATTTTTCTTTTCGGGAGTTATGCCTCGCTCAGGACAAAATGATGTTTTAATTCTTCAATATCTAAATAATTACACTATTGATTATGATAAAATTAAAATAGCCTCAGAATTTGGAAATGACTTGCTGAACTACATCAGGGAAAGAGATGTAAATCAAAATGTTTAAAAATCATAAAAATTCTTTTTAACAAATATGTAACCAATGAAAAAACTATTAATCGTTTTTATAGGATTTGTTTTGCTGTATTCTTGTTCACAGAAAAAATATACTCCTGCTCCGTTTCCCGAAAATGTAAAAGCAATTCTTGAAAAATCCGGTTCGCACAGCTCCGAGCTTGAAAAGGTTTTTGCAAATTATCAAAATCCCGAAGACAGCCTGAAACTTAAGGCAGCATATTTTCTTATAGGAAATATGGATGATAAGCATTCTTATTCAAAATTTCATCTTCTTGCTCCCGATTCTACTGTTATTGATTTTGATATTGATGATTTTTCCAATTACGAACAACAAAGACTTGCCTGGGATTCCTTGGAAAGAGTTTATGGAGAAATTGATTTCAAAAGATGTTTGAATATAAAAGATTATGACACCATAAGTGCAGATTACATTATAAATAACATAGAGCTTGCATTTCAATCGTGGACACAAAATCCATGGTCAAAGCATTTGGATTTTGAGCAGTTTTGCGAATACATTTTGCCGCATAGAAGCACCAATGAACCTCTTGAAAACTGGCGAAGTTATTTTATTGAAAAATATAAATGGGTGAAAGATTCTATGCAGGACATTAATTCTCCGGTTGAAGCAGCAGTATGGATTAATAATGATTTGAAATCATGGTTTAGATTTGACCCGCGATATTATGACCATCCCACTGACCAAGGTTTTTCGGAGATGATAGAAGTGAAAACAGGCAGATGTGAAGACATGACAAATTTGGCAATTTATGCCATGCGTGCTAATGGAATTCCTGTGATGAGCGACTTCACACCATATTGGGCAAACACAGGAAACAATCATGCATGGAATGCAATTATTGATAAAACAGGGAAAGTAGTAATATTTATGGGAGCTGAAGCTAATCCCGGAAAATATAAACTAAGTAACAGATTTGCTAAAGTTTATCGTAAAACTTATGCCAAACAAAAAAATACTCTTGCTGAATTATCCGCAGATAAAAAGAAATTACCCGGCTATATTAATAATAGCTATTATGTTGATGTTACGGCTGATTATGTTGACGTAAAAGATGTAGAAATAAAACTTGAAAATGAAATTCCCGATAGTGTTGAATTTGCATATATATGTGTGTTTAATGAGGGTGAATGGAGAGCTATTAACTGGAGTAAAATTGATGAAGATAAAAATGTTGTCTTTGCCAAAATGGGCAAGAACATAGCTTATCTTCCTGCATTTTATATCAATAATAAAGTTGTGCCAGCAGGAAATCCTTTTATTCTTTATGAAAATGATGATATAGATTTTATTAAAGCAGACACTAATATTTTGCTTGATATCGAACTTGAATATACAACAAACCGAACAAGGATTAAATCATCGGATAATATTGCAGTTGTTAATTTTATACCCCAAAAAATTTATCAATTGTTTTATTGGAAACAAGGCTGGAAATTAATAGGGGAGGAACCTTACGAAAATAAAAACTTGAAATTTGAAGATTGCCCATCAAAAGCACTTTATTGGCTTAAGGAAAAAGATGGCAGAGAATATGAGAGAATTTTTATTTTGGATGAAAAGGGTGAGCAAGTTTGGTGGTAAAAGATTTCTTTCAACTGGTGACAAAATTAATGTTGAAAAAATTAGGTTTTTAACACAGTATCTCAATTGGCAAAATGTGCCTTATTTTCTCATAATCCAATTTTCAATCTTGATTCCTTGAATCCTATTGAACTCCTTAACATTCTCAGTCACCATTATTAAGTTATTCTCAATTGCAGTACAGCCAATTAATAAATCAAAGTCACTTATCATTTTTCCTTTCTTTCTTAATTTAGCTTTCTGTTTTCCATATAGTAAAATAGAGTTGAAAATTGGTAGAATTGTGGTTTGTGCAATTAATTTCTCAATTAAATCATGATTTTTTTTTGGGTTTGAACTATTTTCTGCTCCAAAGATTAATTCTGCAAGTGTGATTTCTGAAATAGCACAGTTTTCAATTCCAATTTTGGTTAGCTTGTCTATTAGGTCAAATTTTCCTTTAAAAAAATGGATACAAATATTTGTGTCGAGTAGGTATTTCATTATAATTCAGCATTATTTTGTTTTTCAATTCTCGAATCCCTAATTTCTCTAATTATTTCGTACGAGTCTCGATTGTCAGTCCATGCTCCGTATAACAAATTCAAGTCTGTATTTTCTTTATTCTCTGTTTCAATAGATTCAGTAAGTTTTATAATCAGACGTTTTTTTGAGTTATTGTCTAAGTTTATAAGAAAACCGAAATATTTGTCCAGTATCTTACTGCTGATTGTTAAATTTCCCATTTCAGTATAATTTTTTTCACAATATATATATTTTTTATTATTTGGTCTTGGCATTTTTGCCTACTTCTAAATAATTACTCCGCTATTAGCGATATTTTTACATTGCCCTTGTAGTGACTTTTTCTAAAACGAACATTGTTAACGCATTTGCTTTTAAGTGATAAATATTCATTTATTAAAACTTCAAATTTATTTATAATATTCTAAATATTCAAATTTCTAACAGACTTTTTTTAATATTTAGTTGTTGCATGTGTATAAGTCTCTGTTTTATTGGCTTAAGGAAAAAGATGGCAGAGAATATGAGAGAATTTTTATTTTGGATGAAAACGGTGAGCAAGTTTGGTGGTGATGGGATTATTTCAACTGATTACAAAATTAATGTAGATTAAATTTGGTTTTTAATACAGTATCTCGATTATGGGCTGGTTTTCTTATGTTTGTTAAAATTTAAACTAATGTTAATCTACTGTTACCAGCAATTTTCAACAAACAATAATGTAAATAACTCCCTGATTTATTTAATAGTTACTAATCAGTTTTGAAAAGATGCCACAGATTCACAGATTAAAAAAATTATAAATATAATTTCATCAGATTGTCTTACAAATAAAAAAAAATATTTTTTTTATTGTAATTTAGAGATAATAACATAATTATTTTATTTCGCTAATAGTTATTTATACAAGTAAAAACCTTGATTTATCGTATTAAAATAATAGTATATTTAAGAATCTGTGAATCTGTGACTTTTTTTATTTAGGACTGATTAGTTACATTTATTATAATATTATTCCAAGGAAAATTTTTTTACAAAAGATTAAATTTTTCTCAGCACTATCATATATCCTTTATTCTCTGAATTATGATAAAATATTTATAATCATTATTACAGAAGCGATTATTTGAGTGCCGGCAAATAGATATTTCAGGTTTTTGGGTTTTGATTTCAGAGCCATTTTAGTACCTAAAAATCCACCAATCAAACCACCTACAGCAAGAGGTATAGCCAAATAAGGATTAAAAATTCCTGCACCAAGATGCCCGAAAAATCCTGCTGCTGCCGAAATGGTAACTAAAGTGGTTGATGTACCAATAGCTATATGCATTGGGAGACTCATGGTTAGAAGCATTAAAGGAACTAAAAAGGAACCACCCGAAACGCCCACCATACCTGAAATAAATCCGGTTACCAATACAATGGGGACAGTTACCAACAGGTTAACATGGTATTCATCACCCTTTGACTTCAATGAAATAATCCATTTATGGTCACTTTTAAGATGTTGCTTTGGTTTTCGTAACATAAGCAATGCAGCAAGAAACATAACTACAGCAAAAATGCCTTTAAGCAATCTTTCATTAAAATACTGTCCTAAAAAACCACCACTTATTGCCGATACAAAAATCAATACACCCAAAATGATTGTTAATTTCCAATTATTCATTTTCTGCTTACTAAAAAGAATAGTAGCCATAAGTGATGAACACATTAAAATAAATTGACCTGTTGAAGCCGAAAGGTTCATACTAATACCGGATAATACAAGTGTAAGCACATAAAAATTTCCGCCACCTCGTCCTGTCATAGTCATTAAAAAAGCAATAAGCATTATGATGACCGCTAATATCCAAACGTTCATATGTTATTTATTGAGTTTTTTATACAACCTTCCGGGCATTATTGCTTCCATCAGTGGAGGATAACCCCCGGGGATTATTTTTACATTATTATATCCTTTACTTTTCAGGTAAACAAAAATGATGGTTGCACGAATGCCTGCTGAACAAAAAATACCAATAGTTTTGTTTTTCGGAATTTCGTTTATTCTTTTTGGAATTTCATTGGTTGGTATCTCTATGACTTTGCAATGATGTGTCAGAGAAAGTTTTACCGTCTCCTGCTCTTCTTTCGCTCTTACATCCAAAAAAATTGTGTTTTTAGCAGAAAGAAATTCTTCTGCTTCCACCTTGTGTTCTCCGTTTCCAAAGTATTGGAAATCCATTTCACTAATTACTTTTTCTAATTCATTCATTATTTAAATTTTATAATTGGCAAATTAGCCAATTAACATTATAAATTTTTTATTTTTTATTGATAACTTTAGTTGCACAACTCATAAAATCGAGCACACATGGAATATTTAAACGGTAATAAATGTAATTTTTAACCTTTTCTCCTTCAATTATTTTATGTTTTTTTAGAATATCAAGATGCTTGGACATTGTGGATATATCAATACCTACCAATTCTGTAAGTTCCATTACTGACAATTTTTTATCTTTCACTGTATGAATAATAAATAAGCGTGTTGGATGTGCCAGGGCTTTAAAAATTTCAGCCGAATCCAAATATTCCTTTTCAATATCCTTGTTCATAGTAATTATTTTTAATTGCTAACTGTTTTATATCCTGACGAAACCCAAGCATTTATTCCATCGGTAATAAATATTATTTTTCCATTATATTGAAATTCTTTTAATTTTTCAATTATCAACTCGGCTCTTTTGTGATTTGTGCAATAAACAATAATATTTTTTGCTTCTAAATAATTTTTCAATTCCGTTTTTAAAGAATCACTAAAAGCATAAATATTAATAGCTCCTTCGATATGTTTGTTGGCATACATTTCATCACTTCTGCCGTCAATTATTATTGTAATTGCTGTATCCCGATTGATAACAACTTCAAAAGCGTCTTTTGCCGTCACTTTTTCAATAGATTGACTTTTTGCATTTATGCATAAAAGAAAACAGCAAATTATTGTAATGTGAAGTTTCATATCTTGGCTATTTTACTATTTGGCAAAATTACAAAATAGATTTTAACTTCCAAGATAAATTTAATTATTTTGTATGCATAATTATTTTTGCCTTGTTGCTAAAGGTGCTGTTGGTGGTAGTGAGTTTGATATAGAGACTAGTTGAAAAGCAGTTAACTAAACACTAATGGCTTCTACAATACCGTAGATGGCGTGATTTTCTCCTTTTTCTAATGCCCAACTTGCATTACCGTAATCAAAGTGCCAGTATTCTTTAATGTCAACCACAAAACCTTCTTCTTCAAATAAATCAATAAGCAATTTTCTATTCTTCCTGGCTAGATTTGAAATAAATGGATGGTATGGGTAGCATTTATCATTAAGGTTAATTACCAGACCCTCATTCGTTCCAAAATCCATTACGCGATTTTTTTTACTGTCATAGATTAATGCATCTACAGCCCCGCCGGTTGAATGCATTGATTCCTTTGTTGGTGCAATGAAATAGGAAACTAATTCCTCAACTTCTTCTAATTGTTTATTTGGATATTTTTTTAGCAAAAATTCAACCTTTTCATCCCATAATAGTTGTTGATGTTCAAAAGATCTCCATGCAGACCGAATTATCAGTCTTTTATCTTGTTTGTCTAAAAGTTTACTGATTCGACCTATTTTATAAAAAACATCTTCTCTAACCCTATAGTAATATTCTTTTTTAATGGATGGCTCGAATAATAAATTGAAATTTGATTGTTTTAAACTCATTAATCGAGAGTTGTTTTCTTGTATTATAATACTTGAAACTAATTGTTGGTGCTTACGGTAATGTTGTTCAACCGATTCACAATATTCTTGTGCATTTATAAAATATTTAGTTTTTTTAATTACATAAGGAGATGTCATTGCTGAGAGTAAAGCTCCGTAATTCAAATCAAACTCCACTTCATTTCCTGTTTTTAAGTCTATCTTCTTTGTATTAACAATAATATGGTCACTGCTTGCCCCAATGATATCAATATTTAGTCTTGGTGTCAAACCCGAAACCAGCACATCCTGTAATCCTATGTCCAATATTGCTCTATTTATTTGACCTTGGTCTTGAAACTTTGGAACATTTCCAAAGGCATCCTGAGAGACCTCACCATAAGGAAGTGAAGGTTTTACTTTTGATTCGATAACTTCAGCGATTAGGGTAAATGCATCAGTAAAAAGCTTCGGGATTGGTTTTCTGTTAAGGGTTTCACACCCCAAGTAGATTGACTCACCTATTCGTAGATTATTGATTTTGCCTATATCATCAGTAGCCATAAACCAATCATAATTAGCAGAATTCCCACCGGAAATATATTTTAGTTTCAGTCCGAACTTCTTATCAACATCTTTTGCAATTGTAGATAAATAGTCCATTTTTTCTTTGTCAGGTTTAATCCCTCCAAAACAAGCCAGATTTGTTCCTATGCCTACAATTTCAATTCCTTCCAATTCCAACACATGTTTAATAGTACTATCCAAATCAACAGGCATCAAACCTTCTCTTAAATCTCCCAACTCCAGCATTAAGATAATCTTGTGTATAGATTTATTCTCGATTGCAAATTTTGAAAGTTTTTTAATTACAGTAAGCTCAGTGTTTAAGCTTATATCTGCGTATTCTACAACTTCTTCGGCTTGGCTTAGGCTTGGTGTCCGTAGCAAGAGAAACATTGCCTTAACACCTGCACTGCGCATCCTCTTAATATTAGCTATCCTTGAATCAGCAAGAATATTTATTCCATTTTTTACTAAAGTATCGGCGACATATGGATTCCCACAAACTGCTTTTGTAACTCCAATCACATCAATGCCCTTTGAGCCATATAGCTCCACTAATGTTTTTGCGTTATGAGCAATTTTACTTAAATCTATTTTTATTCTTGGAGTTATCATATCAATTATGCTTATTTTAGTAATGTAGGAAATACTTCATATATTTTATTAATAAGTTTATCACAGCTATACTTTAAAACATCAGTAGTTGGTAATTTGTATTTTTTTTCATATTCAACTATAATATCTTTCAGTTCATCATCAGTCATGTCCTCATGGGCAATTGTAATGGCAATTACTTTTGATTTTGAAAATACCTCATTAAGTTCTATTTCAGTTTTTAATGTAGGCATGGGTATTGTCGGGAAATCACAACGATTCTTTCTTTTTGGTGGATGCTGAATAATTATTGCATCGGGATTTGCACCCTTTATAATAGCAATTGATGAATTAAATGCAGGATGACTTAAACCACCTTGACCCTCAACAATGATTATATCAGGATGTTCTTCGTTAACTGCGTCAATAATCGCTTTTTCAACTTCACCTGTCGTAAAACCTGAAGTTAGTACATCCAAAGCAATCCCGTACTTTGCACCCTGAAGCAAACCTGCTTGTCCTGTGGCTATAAATACAGCATTTATGTTTTCCTTTTTTAATGCCTCAACAAGAATTCGGGCAGTAGTCATTTTGCCAACAGCACAATCTGTACCGGTAACAACTATTACAGGGGTTTTGTTTTCGAAAATTTGTCCGTTGAAAAGATGCAGGTCTTTTCGTTTGGGAGGTTTTCTAAAGTCATAGATTTTAACATTATATTCATTTGCTTTTTGCATAAATTCTTTATCTTCGGTAAAGAATTCAGGAAGACCATTTACAATATCCATCCCTTTTTCCATTGCAGTTATGATTATCTGTCTCTGTTCTTTGTCAAGAAATGGAGTTAGTGGTGCAATACCGTAAATAAAATATTTCGGGATGTAATTTAATTTTTCTAAGGCATCATCAATACTACTAAATATAGGGATTCCATTTTTTATTCCATCAAGACATTTACCTGCATCAAGACCTGCTTTTGTACTATCAATAATACCAACAATTTTATATCGTTCCGAATATCTGATAAGGCCATTAGCAACTTTACCATCTATTTTTCCAAATTCATTTTCACTATATACCAGTGCATTATTTTTCATTGTTAGTTTATTAGTTAATACTTTAGTATTCTTTTTTGAATACATATTTTAATTTTTATTTCTCTATTTAGTTTATGTTATTATTGTTTTTTTGTAAAAAGCTAAAAGTCTTTTTATACTTATTAGCTTAATCTTCATACCCGCTTTTTATAAGAGTGGATATCATTTTAAATTTTTCGTTTGCTTTTATTGTGTTACGTGTATGGGCAGGAATAATTATGGATTGACCTGTCTTAAGTAAATTTGATTTGTCATCAATTACAATTTCAGCATTCCCCTCAATGATTTGAATAAAGGTTTCAAAGGGTGATGTTTTTCCACATAATAGTTCACCCGAATCAAATGAAACAGCACTTACGTTTCCTGTTATTCTTTTGATAATTGACTTAATTACAACTGAATTAGGGACGTAATCGATTACGTCAGCTACATTAAATGCGCCTGATTTTATGAATTCAGTATTTTTCATTGTTTTTCCATTATGTTGAATTTTTATAAGTGCAACATCAAAGTATTAATCTTTATGTATTCTTACAAAGAAAGCGACAATGTATAATTGCAGAAATCGATTTAAATTTATAGAAAAGTAATTAAATAAATAAATACAGAGATAAGAATACAAAGCTGTCCGATACTGAAATCTTTCCTGGACTCTTTTCGATGTTTTCAAAAAAAACGGTTGTTATACTTCTATAATTTATTTGAGTACAAATACTCAATTACGGTGCAAAAGTATAGCTATTAAATTTAAAAAGCATTACACAAAAATTAAGGAATCTTACATAAATCACATGTTTTCAAGATTTTTCTTCCGCTTTTTCTTTAGTTGCTTATAAAAAGAAGGAGTTAGACCGGTGATTTTCTTGAATTGGTTGGATAAATGTGCTACGCTGCTATAATGTAGTTTGTCGGAAATTTCTGTAAGATTCAATTCGTCATATAATAGCAATTCTTTTACTTTTTCAATTTTGTTGATAATAATAAATTGCTGTATAGTAATGCCTTTGACTTCTGAAAATGTGTTAGCCAAATATGTGTAATCATAATCTAATTTTTCGCTTATATAATCAGAATAATTCACTTTAGGGATTTCATCAGTATAATGAATCATTTCTGTAATCACATTTTTTATTTTCTCAATCAGTATGCTTTTTTTGTCATCAAGTAATTCCAGTCCTGACTTGAGCAAATTCTTTTTTAGTTTTTCCAGTTGTTCATCACCAATATTCTCATAGGTTTCAACCATGCCAAGGTCAATGGTTTTATATAGTATGCCGAGTTTCTCTAACTCTGCCTTAACCATCATCTTGCAGCGGAGACTCACCATATATTTGATATAAATTTTCATAGACTATTTATGTGTGTTTTTTAATACTACCAACGATAAATTGTATGAGTAGTGGCAGATTGCGTGGCACTTACCTGACAAACTGTGATGAAGTTTGAGCGGGCTACAAACCCTTATACTTAACACTTTCCCTGCCATTACTTATACAAAGTGTGGGCGTTAGTGCTTTTTTAAAACAATGTTATTTGCTCGTTTATATTTTCTTTTAGCATTGCTCCAAACTCTTCCCAATGCTCAATCTTCAAATCATTGATTTTCGTTTTTGCAATTTCAAAATCGCAAATTCCAAATACTTTCTCAAAATCAATACGCATCAAAATATCTTTATTTATAGACCTTTTTGAATCTGAAAATATGATTGATTTTAGAAATCTTTGTACCACATCAGAATTTAATAAATAATGAGCAATTTCTGCCAATCTCAATTTATCAAATCCAATAAAGTAACACGTGTCGTCAAGCATTATTGGTTTCGAATTATGAGGACAGACTAAAGTGAAATGCGTTGATTTGTATAAACCCGAAATTCCAATTTTGTATTTAGCAAACGAATAGTCCCCAATTCCAAATATTGAAAAGTCAGGTTTGTCTTTATAAATAGAAGATTTGCGTTTTTTAAAAAAATCTTTGTGTAAACTCAAATATTGGTAAGTTAGAGGTAAGTCAACTTGGATATAATTGGTTTCCTGTCCAATTTTCGTTTGAGTGATTATAGTTAACTTCCTAAAAACATTGGTTTTGTTTTCTTTTAAATCAGAGCTCTTGAGTAAACCATAAACTAACTTTTTCTCAAGATTTAGCTTTTCACCTAAACCATTAATGAAATGACCGTTAACCTGCTCAATCTCCATCACTTTTGAGCAGTCGTGTTTTACCCCCGAACGCCATGTGAAAATTGATTTTCCATCTACGATACTTGATTTGTCATAATCTTCAACAGAATAAACAAATTTGTCCTTATACAAACCAAAGGTTGTTATGTACTCTCGGCTATAAAAATCAAATTCTTTACAAGTAAAGTCAGGTTCTTTATTCAAGTGGGTTAAGAACAAACAGGCATTTACAGAAACATTGAACTCTTTTTTAGAGTCTATATTTAATTTTTCTGATTGCCTTATCTTGAAACGATTTCTTTTTTGGTCTTGTATGAGGTTTTTGACTACAGAATTTTTAATTAAAAATGCGAAAATTCCATTATGGTTCTCGAAGCATTTCAACATTGTGAACGAAATATATTCTCCAATATCAAAGTTGCCTTTTCCAGTCATAGCATCCAATCCACTATGTTTTTTAAAATTTGATTTCTTAGGAAGATTGTTTGATTCAATTGAACCTAATTGTGAATTGGTTACCCAAGGCGGATTTCCTATAACCAAAGTTTCTAAATGCTTAGTAGATTCTGCCAATTCGGCATAGTTAAATTTGAAGGCATTTCCGTGAACTATGTCAATTTCAGGTTTAGATTTACTCGGGTTTTTCAAAAAATAAGTAAGAATTCCAATTTTTGTTTTCCATACATAGGGTTTGTATATTTCTACACCTACTACTTTTTTTAACGATTTGAACTGAGAAATGGAAGCGAAAATAAAGTTTCCTTTACCGCATGTTGGTTCTAAAACAAACTCAATAGATTCATTTTTAATGAATGAATACTTTGCAACCTGCAAGGCTAAATCTCGGTTAGTCTGAAAGTCACCATATTCTCTTCTGTCTGGTTCGGAAACAATAGATTGGCTTTCTCTTACTTCGCTTAATAGTTTAGTTGCTTCTTGTTGAGAAGTGAAAAAATTATTAATGCCACTTACTTCTTTTAACATGGCATTAATCTCTAAGTAGTCCAACAGAGAGTTTTGATTCTCTATAAAGAAATCCAATGCTAACTCCGTAATATGTGCTTCTAAATAGGTCATAATGTTCAAAAGTCCTTTATCATCTCTCTGATTTCAGCCATTTTCTTTGTTTCCTTGTCAATATACTTTTCGTACGCTGTTTTCATGCCACGAAAAAAACCTTTCAAATCTTGTGTTTTGTCAATTTCCAAAGCTCCAGACATTTGAATTACTCCCCAGCCTTGCGCTTCAATTGTCAAACAATTCCAACTTAAATGTTCAACGGGAACCAATCCAGAATCATCTATAACTTCTACTCCGTTTTTTGTCTTCCTGTAATTTACAAAAATAAAATACAACTGATTTCCATCTTGTTGAATCCATTTTATAAGTCTCTTTGCCGAGATAATATTAGGTGAGTAGTTTTTTTTATCAACATTGTTGCTTTTTACATTAACTGGTTTTTGAATATCGTCATTCAACAAAAAATCACCAATTGATTTTTTTGTTCTTTTAGCAGTAGTACCATGCTTTTCTGCCATTCTTATTTCTATTGTCCTATAATCATCCATTCTTATTATTCAATAATCGTTTAGTTTACAAATTTACTAATTTATTTTGGTTTTGTAGCTCTTTCTCTTTGTATGACTCCTAACGATGTTGTAAGTGTAAATATTACACATATTTTCTTTATATTTAGGAAGAAAGATATACATAGTCTCCTACATTAGACTTGTATGTATAATAAATTGCAGCCCAAATTTATTAAAAAATATTCAGTTTAAAATATTATTATCATATTATTTTGTCTATTATAACTGAAATTCATGCAATTCAAAGTTCAATATTGGGTACAAAAATCACATTAATCAGATTGGTTAAGCGTGGATACATTTCCATGTTTGACCATTATTGCAAAGTTTCTCCTATTGTTAACGAACCGCTATATACGAGACCCGCTTGGTTTATCCTGAGCTTGCCGAAGGGTATAGTGGAGTGAGAGCTTCTCCCTGTCAGTGTTTACTGATGGGGCGGGCTACTTGATTGTATGCCGTTTTATATTTTATTTTAATGGAAGTTTATCAATAGTTTCTTGTATAAAAATACTTGGTATAACGATTGCTAAATTAAGCTGCTGAGATTCAAGTGATTCTTTGTAATCGGTTTTCACATAGGTTTGTTTAACCCTTTCATGACTTATTAAACCAGCAATAAATTGAGTTGTTTCTGCATGGAAACTTCCACGATAAGTTCGGCCTGATTGCACAAAATATACTGGTCCTCCGCTATTTCCCTTAAATATCTTAACATCAAGCAAAAAACTTTTAACAGTTTTTGTCGGAGTTATGGGATATGAAGCGAGAATGCCACTTCTTACAATTGGGAAACCATATTGATTCGATTCCTGTCCTAAAGGATAACCCAAGCACATAAATTTATCACCAGGATGTATATCAATTTTTTGATAGATCTCATCCATTCCTAATAATCCAACACCCAATAAATTAAAATCAACATAATTGGGTAGCGCTATGTAAAGTGCAGCTACATCCACCGAATCATGTTTTACCCAAGTCTGTTTTCCTTTCTTTCTTATTTCAATCTTATATGGAACTTTTGAATAAGTTCTATCATTCTCTTTTTTTCTTAAATAGATAATTGCGGAATCTCCTTTCATCCCTTTTAATACATGTGCTGCAGTGATAAGTACAAACATAGATTTTGATGGATCATTTTTTGAAGGCTTTCCAAGAATAAATGCAGTACCAAAAGATCCATCTAAACCTTGTATTTTGAAAGTTGACTTCATTAATTCAGTATTCAACTCAATTCTTTTTTGAGCAAGAATGGAAATATTTATAAATACTAAACTAGTGAGTATTACAATAAACTTTTTCATAATTTATATTATTTATATGGCATACAACGATGTTGTAAGTTTAATATTACACATATCTTCTTTATATTTAGGAAGAAAGATACACATAGTTTCAAATATTAGACTTGTATGTATAATAAATTACAGACCAAATTTATTAAAAACATTCTAAACATCCAAATAATCTAAAGGTTTATTAATATTACTTCTTGTCTCAATTTGCACTTGGCAACAGTATTTCTTTTAAAAAATAACCTATATTCTCATCTACTTTGTAAAACCTTCCAGTATTTATTCCAATACCAATAGGATATCCGGAATTTATTCCAACACCAATAGGATATATAGATGAAGGTGTAACAGAAACGCCGGTAAATGATAAGAAAATGGAATTACGATTTTCTTCTCCCAACATTTTAATTGTTGTTCCTGAGATTCCTCCTATATTGATTTTTAGGGTTGCTCCAATTGAGTTTTGATATTCAAAATATTCTAAGGGTTCAATAAACACCGGTTTCTTGTTAATTTTAACTTTTTGCAAATACTTGCTTTTTAAATTCAGTGAACCGATAATAAAGACTTTGTTCTTAGGGTGAAGATTAAAGTTTTCTTCTAAATAGGATAAACTTGTAAAATATACAGTTAAGATTATAAAGGAAGAGTCAATATTTATATATTTTTTCTCAACCCTAAATGAGTTAGCTCCATTATTATTAGAAAAATTTTTCAATGAAATGAATAGGTCCACTAAACCAGATTTTCTAGAGTATTTAAAGGTTCCTTTAATAGTTGCAATTTTCATGCTTTTTGAAGCGTCTAATTTGTCATTTAGATATTGAAATTCAGTAGGTTTAGTAATGGGATTAAATGTTTCGAAGCGTTCTAATATTTGAATGTTCTGACAATATGAATTTAATGTTAGATATAAAATAATTATAAGTATTGATGGAATCCTTATACTGCTTATTTTGATGTTGACGTTCTTAATAAAATGCGTTTTAATGATTTTTATTTCAAGTGCATCAGTTTACAATTTTAATTTAAACGAGTCCATAAATTTATCAATTGATTTGTTCGAGTAATTTTTAGTTTTAGTTATGGTTTGAATAATAAACAGTTTGCTTTTTACAAGATAGATTCGCATTTTAATTATTGCCAATCCGTCTTTAAAATCAACTTTAATCTCCCTTCCAGGAAATCCATCCAATTCAATAACTGATTCTGAAAGAAGTTTTCCATTAACATTGTTTACGGCTCCATCGACAGAATTTTTAAATAAAGGTGTTAAATCTTCTTTAGAATCTGAATTTACTATTGTGTCTGGATATTCTATAAACATTACACCATAAACCAAATTATCATCCTTTTTGTCTTGTGATGAATCGTACATATAGATGTGCATTTTTAGATTTCCAATGGGAGAATTAATAATTTTTGTTTGATAATCTGTTTTTTTTGGAAATTCTATCTGAAAGTCTTCTAATTCTAATAGTTGCCAATCCTTAGAGTTTGTAAATCCTACCGAAAAAGTTAAAATAATAATAAAAATAATAATAGTTTTAAATTTTCTCATGATTTATTGATTGATTCATATTTAGTACTTTCTGTTTGCTTATTTATATTGAGTTTTGTAGTTGTCAATTACTAATAATTTCAAACGGCTACAATTTGTAGCCACTTCACTTCCTTACTTCTTTAATCTGGTTTTTAAAACACTCCAATATTTTCTTGGATTATCACTTTTAGTTAGAATACCTATAATATCAATTATTGAGAAATACCATTTTTTTGTTCTTTATTCCAATGAACTTGCACTCGTTGGTCTTGAAATAGTTTAATAGTATTTTATTTAGTCATAATTATTTCATTTATTTAAACTTCAAATTTATTTATAAAATTCTAAACAGCCAAATAATCTAAAGGTTTCTATATTATAATACCTAACAGGTTTTTAAAACCTGTTAGGTATAGTGTATTTTTAAATCTTATTATTCAAATAACATTCAACAATTTCACCGATATACATTCTGTGATAATCTTTCAGTGGGTAGCTGTTTTGAATTTTTGGTAATAAAAACTTTTTAGGGTCAATATCGTCGTAATATATTTTTTTGCACTCAATAACTAAGGATGCCTGCTGGAAGAAAATATTTCCATTATCTGTTTCAACAGGAATCAATCCTGTTTCTTTTATTTTGTCAACATTTTTGCCTGATTTTGCGCCACAGTATTTTAAAATTTCCTGATATTTTTTATCAAAAAAGCTAAGAGTGAAATAGTCATTTTTCTCTACAAATTCATAAGTATATCTCTGAGGTCTGACGAAGATGTAGGATACCGGCAAATTCCATAGAAATCCCAATCCACCCCAAGCTGCTGTCATTGTGTTGAAAGAATTAATGTTGCCGGCAGTTATTAACATCCATTCTTTGCCTATCATTTTTATTGCGTTTCCGCTTATTTCTTCAGCATTGATTTTATTGAAATTATTATTCATATTTTTTATTTATAAGAATAGGTAAATTATAAAGCACTCTGACAGGAGTTCCTCTTTGTTTTCCAGGTATCCAAATGGGCATCGATTTTACTAATTTTATAGCAATAGCATCAAATTTGTCGTTCGAAGGATTTGCAATTTTTATTTCCGCAAGTGTGCCGTCTCTTTCAACAACAAATGAAACATTGATAAATTTTTTAGTGTTTTTATTTAATTGATTTTGTGATTTTAAAAAATCATCAATAAAATTGTTTCTTGCTGAACTGCCTCCCGGAAAATTAGGTATTTGTTGAACAAGTTTAAATATACCTGTTTGTTTTCTCGGCATTTTATTATTTCCATAATTCATAACCTGACCTTGATTGCTAATCAGGAAATTTGTATTACTGATGCGTGCTTCGGCATAATTATCAAACATTTGTGCTGCTTGGTCAAACCACTTGTCTTTTAATATTTTTCCGAGAGTGTCAACATAAGCATATTTTCCATTTTTTTTCACAAGAGCAAAGCACTGAGAAAAATTCCATGCAATATCAAATTTTTGTGTAGTAATGAAATTACCGCTTTGGTCAATAAAATCAAATTTGCCATCAATAACAACAGCAGCAAAACCTTCGGAAAATGTTTCAGCATAATCAAATTGATATTTAATTATTTGCTTACCGTTTTGGTTGACATAGCCATATTTGTGTTTCTTGTTTTTTTTGGGGAAAAGTCCGGCATTGTTGTCATAAGAAAATTGTTGACCGAAAAATATATTTCCTACTAAACAGAAAAAAATTAATAAAATCAGCGATTGGACTTTCATGGAAAAAAAATTTAGACGACAAATTTAAAAATAAAAAAGAATTATATTTTACCTAATTTTGCTCAACAAAAAAAATCAGCAATAAATAAAATTGCATAAATCAAAAAATGAAATGCCCATATACTAAAGTACACTACAACGTGATAATTAAACATGGGTATTCCATTTTTGGTAACAATAAAGGTTGATATCTTGATAAGTTTATAAATAAAACTATCAGTCAAATAGCATAATTAAAACACATGAAAATAACTTTTTTAGGAACGGGAACATCTCAGGGTGTTCCGGTAATTGCTTGTGGATGTTCAGTTTGTAAATCCAAAAATTCTAAAGATAAACGTTTGCGTTCATCAATTTTGATAGAAATCAACGATAATGTTTTTGTTGTGGATGCTGGTCCTGATTTTCGTCAGCAATTGCTTAGGGCAGAAGTAAAAAAATTAGATGCAATAATTCTTACTCATGGGCATAAAGACCATATTGGTGGTTTAGACGATGTACGTTCTTTTAATTATATTCAAAAAAAACCTGTTGATGTTTATTTGCGAAAAGAAGTTCGTGAAGCAGTTAAAAACGAGTTTTCTTATGCTTTTACAGAGCACAAATATCCCGGTGTTCCTGAGATTAATATGATAACTATAAAAAATAAAGCTTTTGAAATAAATAAAATAAAAATAACACCTATTGAAGGATTGCATTATAAAATGCCGGTTTTTGGTTATCGCATAGGTGATTTTTCTTACATTACTGATGTGAATTTTATTTCGGAAACGGAGAAAGAAAAAATCAAAGGTTCCGAAGTTTTGGTATTAGGAGCATTGAGAAAAGAGAAACATTATTCTCATTTTAATTTAGAAGATGCTCTGAATTTGATTGATGAAATTAAACCAAAAAAAAGCTACCTGACACATATTAGCCATCAAATGGGAAAGCATGATGAAGTTGAAAAGGAATTACCCGAAAATGTATTTCTTGCTTATGATGGATTGACCTTAAAAATTTAATATTTTTATTTTATTATTATATTCGCCGACTGATTTGATTTTCGGAGAAACGAATTTCTTATTATTGAAAATTATTTTAAATTTGTATAAAAAATAATGTATTATGAACACAATTGAACTTAAAAAAAGTTTCCATAATCTTATTGATAGTATTAACAATGAAAATCTTCTTATGAGTTTTTATGAACTTATGAAAAAAAGGTTCTCTTCAACCGAAGGACAATTGTGGAACAGACTGAGCAAACAGGAGCAGGAAGATTTATTACTTGCTCTTGAAGAAAGTGATGAAGAAGAGAATTTAATCAATAATGAAGAAATGAAAATAAAGCATAAGAAATGGCTTTAACAATTCTTTGGTCAAAAAGAGCTGACAGGAATTTTGATTTTATTTATATACTTAACTAATTAATTTTTTAAACAAAATTTACAAAACAAAAACAAATTATGGATTTATTAAAAGGTAAAACAGCCGTTATCACCGGAGCATCGCGGGGAATTGGAAAAGCAATAGCATTAAAATTTGCTGAACATGGAGCTGATATTGCATTTTCGGACCTTTACTATGATGAAATTGCACAAAACACAGAAAAAGAAATTGCAGAACTTGGAGTTAAAGTGAAAGCCTATGCATCTGATGCAAGTTCTTTTAAAAGCTCTGATGAGTTGATAAACAATGTTATTAATGATTTTGGAAAAATAGATATTCTTGTAAACAATGCAGGAATTACAAAAGATAATTTTCTTATGCGTATGAGTGAAGCTGATTGGGATGCAGTAATTAATGTAAACCTTAAATCTGTTTTCAATCTTACTAAAGCGGTTCAAAAAACTATGCTGAAACAACGATTTGGCTCAATTATTAATATGGGTTCTGTTGTTGGAATCGAAGGAAATGCAGGACAATCAAATTATGCTGCTTCAAAATCAGGAATTTTTGGTTTTACAAAATCCATTGCACAGGAACTCGGTTCAAGAAATATCAGGGTAAATGCTATTGCTCCCGGTTTTATCGAAACCGAAATGACTCAAAAACTTCCTGACGAAATAAAACAAAAGTGGATAAATGAAATACCACTAAAAAGGGGAGGAGTTCCTGAAGATGTTGCTAATGTTACATTATTCCTTGCTTCTGAATTATCTTCGTATATCAACGGACAAGTAATTAGTGTTTGTGGTGGAATGCACACCTAATATTAAAATCTATGTTATCCGCTTTTACTTATTTTTTCCAATAATTCTTCATTCACTATAGTAATTTTGTTGCCGTTTAATTTAATTATACCATCAGTATTGAATTGACTTAAAATACGGCAAACACTTTCTCGTGATGTGTCAACTAATCCTGCAAATTCATGCCTTGTTAAAGGTAAAGTGAACTTTTTATTATTATAAATTTCTTTGTAAAAATATAATAAAGAATCTGCAATACGACCATGTACTTGCTTTTGAGCTCTGTTTACACATTTCTTATAAGCATTTATTTTGTTTTTGCACATTTCAATTATTATCTCATAAGCAAATCCACCTTTTCGGTTAATAAAATCCTTAAACACTCTGGCATCAATAAAACAAACTTTTGTTTTTTCTAATGCAGTTGCTGAATATTCATCTATTTTATCATTGAATGTTGAAGGAATACCCAAGTAAGATGTTGCTTTTGTGATGCTTATAATTTGTTCTTTATAAGGCCCCTTAATGTGAATTTTTGCAAGACCTGATTTTAAATAAACAATATTTGATGATAAGGCTCCTTGTTTAAAAATAATATCACCTTTATTAAATTCTATCTCAACGCAATTATTACCTAGTTCTTCCAGCTCTTTTGAATTTAATGATTTTACTGCAGATGACATTAAATTGCATGTTGTACAGCTATTTCTCATAATCTTAATCTTTTAAAGAATTTATTTTGCAAAGATATAAAATAAATGTGAGTTATATCACAAATAAACATGATTTTTATCACTATAAATTATTGATTTTTGATATATATATTAATAAAATTTGCAGAATTCTTTTTAAAAAAAGTTTTAAATTGATAGATAAAAAAAAATGATAAAGTTAATTTTTTTAGTGAAAATAGATAGTTTAACAAAAACAGATTTAATTCTATCTACCTATCTGCAAAAATTACAAAATCTAAATTATGTTTTTTTAAAAACATGATAATTAACTATATGATTTGAAATTTTTATATGAATAATTAAAATGATTTTATAACAAAAAAAAATTATTAAAATGGAAACAAATGTTGATCAAACACTAGATTGTAAAGGATTATCTTGTCCAATGCCAATGATGAAATTAGCTAAAGCAATGAAGGGATTAAAATCAGGACAAGTATTAGAAATGATTGGAACTGATCCTGGAACCAATTCTGATTTACCAAAATGGTGTGAAAAATCAGGTAACACACTTATTGAAAAGAAGGAATTAGATGGTGGTGTAACTAGTTTTATTATTCAAAAAAAATAGGAGGTTTAAATGTCTGAGGAAACCAAAGAAATTGGCATATTAGGTCAATTATTTCGGACTTTTTTTTCAAAGCACTGGCCTGTGTGGGTTGGAGGAATAACTCTTGGAATATTAAATATTCTATTGTTTACAATAAAAAGCCCGTGGGGTGCAAGTGGCGGAATCAATAATTGGGGTGAGAACTTTTTCAGAATGTTTGGTTCATCAACTTTTGAAGGTGCAACTCCAATAAATGCAAGTTTTTATGGAATGTTGTGTGTTGTAATTGTAATTGGTTCATTTATAGGTGCATTGTTTTCAAAGGAATTTGCCATCAGAATACCCCCAAAAGGTGAATTAGTAAAAGGTTTTATTGGTGGTGGTTTGATGGCAATAGGAGCAACTGTTGGTTTAGGTTGTACTATTGGTTCATTTTTCAGTGGAATTCCTGCATTGTCTGGTGGAGCAATTATTTTCACAATCGGTTTATTTGTAGGAGTAATAATTGCTCTTAAATATCTCATGTGGGAAATGGAAAAATTTCCAAAAATTAGTTCAGGAAAAAGCTATATTTTCTTAGCTGCATCAAAGAAAAAAGGTAATTGGCAAAAATGGTTAGGTTGGATTACATTAATCATATTCCTTGCTATTGCTTATATTTATTCTGGTTATAATCCTGTTATGGCATGGTTCGTAATTATTGGACTATTGATGGGATTGATTTGTCAAAGGTCACGATTCTGTATTGTTAAAGCATTCAGAGACCCTTTTATGACTGGAGAAGCAGATGGTTCTGTAGGTGTAATGGCTGGTTTAGTTGTTGGTTTGATTGGATTTACAGCGATTAAATTTTTTGGAATCGGTGTTGGAGATGTTAGCATAAGAGCAAGAGAAATGACATGGGTGTTCCCTCATTTCTGGTTAAGAGGATTGATTGGTGGATTTGTTTTTGGTTTAGGAATGACAGTTGCTGGCGGATGTGCAGTTGGAACTCTTTGGAGAGTTGGAGAAGGACAAGTAAAATTATGGGCAGCTGCTTTAGGTTTTCTTATCATTTCACCCCTATCAAAACTTTATATAGTTCCTGCTATTATTGGAATGATGCCTTATAACATGAGATTCAAAAACTATCTTCCTGATTATTTTGGATATGCTGGTGCTTTTGCAATTGTAATAGGTATTATTTTAATATGGTATGTATTTGTAAAATGGAATGAGAAAACAGGAAAGTTTAGCGCTTATTAGAAAATTTTAAAAATAAAGATATATGATTAAGTTCAGAATAAATATTATAACTTTTAGTCTTCTTGCAGTATTTTTTGCATCAAATTGCACGAATATTTATGAAGACGGAAAAGACATCGCTTCAGTTTCAAAAACAAAAATTAAATCAATAACAGTAAAGAAACTGAAAGCTAAAATTGAATCGGAAGAAGATTTTCTTCTTATAGATGTTCGTCAATACAACGAATATTTAAAAGGAAATATTGAAGGCTCATATTTTATTTCTCGTGGAGATATAGAATTTAAAATTCTTAATGATGAATTCTGGGAAGAAGAATATATGTACACACCGGAAAAAGATGCAGATATAATTGTCTATTGTAAAGCAGGCGATAGGGGAGCATTAGCAACTGAATCCCTAATGAAACTTGGTTTTACAAATGTAAAAAATCTTGAAGGTGGTATCATAGCTTGGGATCCTGAATTTGAATCAGCTCAACCTCAATCATCAGATGGTGGTGGATGTGGTGGATGAAAAATAATCAATATTAACCAAATTAACAAATTAATCTAATTATGAATTAAAGTAAAATTAAAATTATGAAAAAACAAAATTTATTATTAAAGTATTTCTTATTTCTAGTAATGCTTGCGTTAATTGCAGGTGTTGGTTGTAAAAATGATGATAACCCGACACCGACAGAAACAACATTTGCAACGTTGAAAACTTATCTTACTACTAATAGTATGGATTTGAATAATATCCTTGACGGATGGATCACAACTGCTGGAGCTGTTATAGATTCATCTACTTTCACTATTCCTGGATATTATGTTATGGATTTAAGAAGTGCTGCGGATTTTGCTACCGGACATATTTCCGGAGCAGTAAACACATCTTTTAGTACATTATTAGCTGATGCTGCAAATAATGGAGGAAAACCAATCCTTGTTGTATGTTACACAGGACAAGCAGCAGGTCATGCTGTTGTTGCTTTAAGATTAAGTAATTATACAGATGCAAAAGTTCTAAAATGGGGGATGAGTAGTTGGAATCCTCTATTTGATAAATGGACAGATGGAGTTGGTAGTAATGGAATTGGACATGCAAGTTGGACAATGGACCCTATTGCAACAGCTTCTGCGTATGACGACCCGGAAATCACTTCAACAGCAACAGATGGAGCTACTATTCTTGCTGAAAGAGTAAGTGCTTTATTAACTGGTGGCTTTAAAGGAGTTGCTGATTCTATTGTGCTTGATAGTCCCGGAGATTATTATATTAATAATTATTGGGGAGCTGCTGATATTACAACATATGGACATATTACTGGTGCCTTTGGAATTATGCCGATTACTTTAGCTGGTGGTGAATACAACAATCTTGACCCAATAAAAACTATTGTTACATATTGTTGGACTGGTCAGACTTCTTCAGTGATTACTGCATATTTAACTGTTTTAGGTTATGATGCAAAAAGCTTGAAATTTGGTGTTAATTCAATGATATATACCAATCTTACCGGTCATAAATGGTCAGCTTCTGGTAACTATACTTATGTAACAGGCCCCTAAATTAAAAATTTAAAAAGGAAAGGAGTATTAAATATGCTTCTTTCCTTTTTTTATTAAAATAAAATATAATGAAAAAAATATTATTAATAGTTATAGTTATAACCTTAGCAATACCAAATATTGCAATATCTCAAGGTTGTATGGAGTCTTCTTCAGATGATGGAGTTACAGTATCAGGTTATATACAACCTCAATATGAATTTCATCAAAAAGATGGATTATATAATGATGAAAGTAGTTTCACATTTGAAAGAGCAAGATTCGGATTTTTTGGAAACATCCCTTACGATATTAGTTATTATGCGTTCATAGAAACAAGTGCTTTTAAAAAAGCTAATCCTTATTTGTTAGATGCATTTGTAACTTACACTCGATTTGGTCCATGGGCAAAAATTTCATTAGGACAGTTTAAATCACCATTCAGTCTTGAATTAAATACTGCTTGTCATGGTTTACATACAGTTAAACGTTCGCAGGTTGTTAGAGACCTTGCAACTCCTGATAGAGACATTGGGTTAATGATTTCTGGAGGTAACGACACAACTTTTTTTAAATATGCATTTGCTATTACTAACGGAACAGGTTTAGGTAATGCTGATAATAATACAAGGAAAGATTTCTCAGGTAGATTAGTTCTTCAACCTTTTGAATTTTTAAGCATTGGTGGAAGCTTTAGAACAGGAAAATCAAAATCAGCAGTTCAAGGACAACCCGAAGATACAAAAACCAGATATGCCGCTGAATTACAAGTGAAATTTGAAAACATCTTATTTCAAGGAGAATATTTAATGGGAGAAGATGATGGTTCCTATACTACCGGTGGTGGTTGTGGAGATCCTTTAGTAACTCATATCGGTTCAGTTAGTAGAAATGGTTACTGGGCTCATTTAATGTATATGACTCCATGGAACCTTCAACCAATAGTTAAATTCGAATCTTATGAGCCAAATACAGCTTTGGGTTTAGACCAAAAATCTATTATAACTTTTGGGATAAACTATTTCCTCAACGATTGGACAAGAATACAAATCAATTATTTATATAGTGCTGAAGAAGTTGAGATTGAAAATGATCAGCTGTTTGTTCAGGTACAAGTTAAATTTTAATAATATAAAAAAATAAAGAAATGAAAAGAATATTAGGTTTATTTATTGTATTTATTATTTGTGCTAATTCAATTTCAGCACAGGGATTAATTTCTGTTAAAGAATATTTGAAAATAGCAAATACTAAGAATGTTATTCTTGTTTCTGTAAGAAAACCTGCAGATTATAATAAAGTTCATATTAAAGGTGCTGTTAATGTTGATTTAAATTCTCTTAATACAAAAGAACCTGTTAAAGGTATGCTTAAAAGCCCAAAAACAGTTGCAGCAATCTTAGGTAAAAAAGGAATTAATCAAAGCAAGAAAGTTGTTTTGTATTGTGCCACCGGAGTTAATGCAGGAAGACTTTACTGGGTATTAAGATATTTAGGTTGTACAAATGTTTATATTCTTAATGGTCATATGAAAGCTTGGAGAGCAGCCAAAAAACCTGTTACAAAAGTTGCATCAAAAGCTAAACCGGTAACATTTATACCTAAAGTGAATAAGAGCATAAATGTTAATAAAGCTTATGTGAAATCAAAATTAAATAGTTCTGGAACTATATTAGTTGATATTCGGAAAAAAGAAGATTTTGATAAAGGAACTATTGATAAATCTGTTAATTTACCACATAAAATGGTTCTTACTGAAGCTAATAAACTTAAATCCAAAGAAGCTTTAACTGCAATATTCAAGAAAAAAGGAATTACTCCTAACAAAGAAATTATTCTTTATTGTGAATCAAGTGCAAGAGCAGGTATTATTTTCTTTGTTTTAGAAACAGTTCTTAAGTATCCCAAAGTAAAAGTTTACGATGGTGCTTATAATGATTGGAAATAATTACAGAAAAAATTTATAAAAAATTATAATAATGAAAACTCGAAAATCACTTTTAATATTAGCAATTCTTGCGATAATTCTCAGTGCATGTAATTCTGGTTCTGTTAAAGTTTACGATTCAGTTGATGCTATGGTTAAAGAAGCGAAAGCAAAAGCTGAGTTTGTTAAAGTTGATGAACTTAATACTATAATTGAAAATGAACATAATTTTTTAATAGTTGATTGTCGTGAGCCTGATATTTATGCTGAAGGGCATATTCCGGGTTCAATAAATATACCTCGCGGATTATTGGAATTTTCAAATAAAATATCAAATAGAGGAGAAGCAGTTTATATTTATTGCGAAAATTATCAAAAAGCAGTATTAGCTGCTGAATCTTTAGCCATGCTTAAATACAAAATTGTTAGAGTTGTTGATGGAGGTTGGGTAAAATGGAGCGAAATCTATCCTGACTTAGTTGAAGAAGGTACTGGCGGCTCAGCAAAAGAAGAAGTAGCCAAACCTGAAGAAAGTGGCGGTTGTGGTGGTTAATACTTAGAATTTTTATTAAAATAATATTAATGATTTATGTTTGACTATGATTAGTCTAAACATTTTACTATGAAGTAAATTGAACAAATAAATAAATAAATAAATAAATTAGATTTTTTAACAATAAAAATTAAAGGAGATAAATATTATGGCAGAAAAAATGTGTATTGGGCTTTTTTCAGGAAGTATTGATAGATTAACAGCTGCAGGAGTTATTATAAGCGGAGCAGCTGCTGATGATATGGATGTTGAAGTTTATGTTTTATTGCAAGGAGCGCGAGCTTTTGTAAAAGGCAATGAAAACAAAATTGATTCATTATCTGAAAATTCTCATCTTAAAGAAGAGTTTATGGCAGCATTAGATAAACTTAATGTTTCAACATGGTTGGAGTTTTTCAAGATGGCTAAAGAAATGACAAATGTTAAAGTTAACATCTGTAGCTTAGCTGGTAAATTATGGGGTGCAGATAAAATGGAAGACTATATTGATATTGTTGATGATATCATTGGAATTGGAGAATATATTGACGCTGCAAAAGATGCAGACGTTCATTTTTTTATATAATTAACAAAATAATAGGAGATTAAAATAATGACAACAGAAGAATTAAACAATTTAGAAGTAAAAAAAATAGTTGATGCACGAGGTACAGCTTGCCCCGGACCACTATTAGCAGCAAAAAAAGCAATTAGCGAAATAGCTGCCGGAGATATTATGGAAATATTATCTGCTGATGAAGGAACAAGGAAAGATATTCCAAAATGGGCAACTAAAAAAGGACATGATTATCTTGGAACTGTAGAAGAATCAGGTTTCTTTAAAATTTTTATGAAAAAAGGATAAAACAGGAAAGCATGACCGAAAATAAAGATGCAAAAATTCTTGTATTCTCTACAGAAAAAATATCCGACCCCGCAATAGACCTGGCAGGTTTGTTAAAAATGCATTATCCTGCAACTGTATATACTATAAATATACCATGCTCGAGTGCTATAAAATCTCGTTGGATATTACATGCGTTTAATGTTGGTTTTGATGGAGTTTTTATTGCTGCTGACGGTACGGATTGTTCTTATGATGATTCTTGTACTGATAATACTGCAAAAGTTGTATCAAGGACACATGAACTTATGAAGGAAAAAGGTATTGAACCTGCAAAGTTGAGGATGGCAGCGATTTGTTCAGTTTGTGCAGAATCCTTTGTAAAACATATGAAGAGCTTTACTGAGAATTTATCTAAATAAAAAAAAATAAAATGCCAGAGCAAATAAATAAATATGATGTTCTTGTGATTGGCGGAGGTATAGCCGGTGAAGAAGCCGCACTAAATCTTGCTAACGTTGGTTACAATGTAATAATTGTTGAAAAAGACCTTTCAATAGGCGGAAAAATGATTCATTTAAGTAAGGTTTTTCCTACTCTTGATTGCGCTGCCTGCATCACAACTCCAAAAGTATCGGAAACGGCGAGACATCCGAATATTTCAATTTTTACGTATAGCGAAGTAAAAAATATTGAAAAACTTTCCGAGAATAATTTTATAGCTACTCTTGTTGAAAAACCAAGATATGTTACAGATGACTGCACAGGATGTCAACTTTGTGAAGAAAAATGTCCTGTAGTTGTTGATGACCAATTTCAATGGAATTTGGTTGGCAGAAAAGCAGTTTATGTGCCTTTTAGTATTGCAAATCCCAGGATAGCTGCAATTGATATTGAAAATTGCATTCTTTGCGGATTATGTGAGAAAGTATGTCCTGCTGATGCTATTGATTTTACACAAGAAGAAAAACATACAGAAATACATATAAAATCAATAATTGTTGCAACAGGATTTAATCTTTTTAATCCGGAACTAATTCCAAGATATGGTTATGGAAAATTCAAAAATGTTGTTACTTCTATGCAAATGGAAAGACAACTTGTTCCTACGGGACCATATAACACAGTTTTACGACCACAAGATGGTAAAATGCCTGACAACATTGCTTATGTTTTATGCACTGGTTCTCGTGATGAAACAGTAGGCAATCCAATATGCTCTCAGGTTTGTTGTATGTATTCTATCAAACAATCTCAATTGTTGATGGGTGCATTACCTATGGCAGACGTAACTATTTATTATATAAATATCAGGGCTTTTGGTAAGGGATTTTGTGAATTTTATCAACAAGCAAAAGGTATGGGAACTGAATTTATCAAAGGAAAAGTTGGTAAAATTTCTGAAAAAGAAAACGGAAATCTACTTTTAAGATATGAAGATATGGAAAGTGGAAAAGTTAAAGAAGCCGAACACGACCTTGTAGTATTATCTGTTGGTATTTTGTCTAATACAGAATTTACTACGATGTTTAAAAATAATGACCTTGAGTCAGATAAATTTAATTATGTGAAACAAACAGATGAACTGTCAAATCCGGCAAAAACATCAATTGAAGGTGTTTTTGTTGCAGGTACCGCTTCAGGTCCTATGGATATTCCCGATTCAATCTTATCAGCAGGAGCTGCTTCGGCAGAAACAGCTAGTTATTTAAGGAGGACTAAAAATGAGAAATAAAATAGGTGTATATGTTTGTCAGTGTGGCTCAAATATTTCTGACTATGTTGATGTTGAAAAAGTAAAAGAGATTGCTGAAAATTCAGAAGATGTTGTTCTTGCAAAAACAACAATGTTTGCATGTGCGGATTCGACACAAAAAGATATGGTTGAAGATATAAAGGCTAACAATCTTGATGGAATGGTTGTTGCTTCCTGTTCACCAAAACTACATTTATCAACTTTCAGAAATGTAGCAATTCGTGCTGGTTTGAATCCATATAATTATGTACAGGTAAATATTCGTGAACAATGTTCATGGGCACATTCCGATAATCCGAAAAAGGCAACGGAAAAAGCTATAAGCTTGGTTCTTGCCGGAATTGAGAGAGTTAAGCATTCTAAACCATTATCAACTCTTAAAATTTCATCAGAAAATATTGCTACTGTAGTTGGTGCAGGTGTTGCAGGTATGCGTTCTGCTATCGAACTTGCAGATATGGGAACACAAGTGTTTTTGTTAGAAAAAGAACACTTTGTGGGAGGTAGAGTATCACAATGGAACAATCTTTTTACAACTGATGAAACAGGACAAGAAATAGTTGCTAATCTTTATAAAAAAATTAAAACTTACGAAAATATTACTTTATTTACCGGAGCTGAGATTATTTCAAAATCTGGAAGTGTGGGGAATTTTGATATTAAAGTTAAAATAAAACCCAGATTTGTTAAACCAGATTGTAAATTAGATTGGGATAAATTCCAGAAAGCTGTAGAAGTTTGTCCTATTGAATTTGATGACCCTTTTAATTTTGGCTTGACAAAACAAAAAGCAATTTATAGAAACTATCCCAGTGAATTTCCTGAAATTCCTGCTATAGATTTTGAAAAATGCAATAAATGTGGAGAATGTGTAAAAATTTGCACAGAAATTGACCTTAATCAAAAACCTGAAACTATAAATATTAATACAGGAGCAATTTTATTGACAACAGGTTTTGACCCCTATGAGCCTTCTAAAGGTGAGTTCGGTTATGAAGATATTGACAATGTTATTACTCTTCAAATGTTTAAAAGGTTAATTGAACTTGATAAAGAAGAACTTATCTATAACAATAAGAAAATAAAAAATATTGCATATATCTATTGTGTAGGAAGTCGTCAAACTAAGGGTGAAAACAAATATTGTTCTCGCTATTGTTGCACTTCTGCTATACATACTGCAATCTTAGTAAAAAACAAATATGGTGAAATAAATAATTTCCATTTTACCAGAGGTATCAGAACTTATGGCAAACAAGAAATGTTATATGCTGAATCCTCCGATAATGGAGATATCTATTTACAATCATTTGAAGATTCACCAACTGTTGTTGAAAAACAAGGAAACGATACTATTGTTAAAATAAAAGATTTCCTTACTCAAAACAAAGAAGTTGAAGTTGTTGCTGACTTAGTTGTACTTGTTACAGGTATGGTTCCAAGAAAAGGCAATAATATTTCCGATGTTTTAAAAGTTCCTATTGGAAGAGATAAATTTTTCAATGAAATACATCCGAAACTAAGACCTGTTGAAACTGTGATTGATGGTGTGCTTATTGCCGGGACATGTCAAGCTCCGCTTAACATTACCGAATCAGTAAAATCATCTCTATCTGCTGCATCAAAAGTTAATTCTTTAATTAGTAAAGGCGAAATTGAACTTGAGCCAACACTTGCAAAAATTGATAAAACAATTTGTGAATGGTGTGATAAATGTTCAGAAGTATGTCCTTATGATGCTATAATAAAGACAGAAAAAGATGGTAAAACTGTTGCTATGGTAAATGAATCTACATGTAAAGGATGTGGAATGTGTTTACCTGTTTGCCCTGTTAATGCAATTCAATTAATAGGATATACAGATATTGAAATAGAAAGTATGATTGAAGCTTTAATAAAATAATAAAACAATGGAAAAAACAATCGATTACATAAAACAAAAAAGAACAGTTTCGGAAGATGTAAAAGAAAAACGTAAAGAGTTTGTAAGAATTAAAAAACTTATTCTTAAAGCTCTTGAAACCGAACCTAAGTCAATACCTCAGATAGCTCAGGCAACAAAACTCCCTCTTGATGTTGTTACTTATAATTTGATGACACTAAGAAAATATGGAGATATTGAAACCGGGGAGATCGATGATATGGATGAATATTTTTCATATAAATTAATACAAAAGAAGAAATAAAATGTCAAAAATAAATCCTGATTTTAAAAACGAACTTAATAAGTACGGCTCTGAAAATTTTAATGCTTGTTATAATTGTGGAAATTGTACAGCAGTTTGTTCTCTTTCAGATGAAGAAAATTCTTTTCCAAGGAATATGGTTAGAGCATGTGTTTTGGGACAAGATTCCGAAATACAATCTTCTTTAACGCCTTGGTTGTGTTATTACTGCGGCGAATGCAGCGAAACCTGCCCTAAACAAGCTAATCCAGCTGAACTAATGATGTCGTTAAGACGATATTTAACTTCAGTTTATGATTGGACGGGATTTTCGGGGCTTCTCTTTAAATCAAAAGTGTTATCTACTATTGCTTTTGTAGTTCTTGCAATTGTAGTTCTTTTGATTTGTGCCTACGAAGAATTTAAAACTGAACCAATTATGCACTTCGGTCATCTTTTTGAAATGATTGCTATAGGATCTGTTTTCCTATTTATTTTGATACCTAATATTATTAGAATGTGGTGGTTGACAATTCTTAAGCCTAAAGTGAAAGTTAGTCTGATGTCTTATATTAAAGCCTCAACGGATTTAATTGTACATATGTTTACTCAGAAAAGAACTTTAGGATGTGATGATAATCAGTTACGTTGGTTTGAACATTTTATTCTTGTTGCTGGTTATTTAACTTTGCTTTTCACTACTGTATTCCTTAATTGGTTCTATACAGAAAACATATATATTATTTTGCTTGGATATGCTGAAAGTGCAGTAGTATTTATTGTTACATTTCATTTTGTCCTAAGTAGATTAAATAAGAAAAAAGAAATAACTAAATTCTCACGTCCATCTGACTGGCTCTTTGTTATTTGGCTATTTTTAATGGGCTTTACAGCTTTTGTTGTAAGAGTATTTATTGATTTAGATTTAATTGAAGCCAACCTTTGGGTATTTATTATTCATTTAGTTGTTATTGTTCAATGGGCATTGATAATAGTACCTTTTGGTAAATGGACTCACTTTTTATATCGTTCTTTTGCAATTTATTTTGCCAAACTTAAAGAACCGATAAAAAAATAAAGATATTAAATTGTAATTAGTAATTTTCTTATTTCTCTAAACTTAATTTACTGGTTTTTATTTATTATTATTTTGATAATAATTAAATCTAAAGCAGAGTATTCTAAGAATATATAGATTAAAATTTTATTTAAAATTTATTGTTATATATCAAATTTTATTATGTAGATTTGTAACTATATACATATAAAAATTTAATTATGGCAAAAGTAAAAATTTTAATTGTTGATGATGATATTGATTTAATTGAAGGAACAAAAGCAATTCTGGAATCACAAAATTATGAAGTTTTAACTGCAAATAGCGGTAAAGAAGGACTTGAGAGACTACAACAAGAAACCCCAAATTTACTGATACTTGATGTTATGATGGACTCTAATTTGGATGGCTATAATAATTTACATAAGATTAAGAAAATTCCTAAAATTAAAGACATTCCTATCATTATGCTCACTGGCATGGCTGGCGAATTAGGTGTAAATTTGAGGGAAGCAACAGAAGATTTCGATAATGTTGTATTTTACGACAAACCTATTAATCCACAAATCTTACTCGAACAAATAGAAATTATGCTCAAGTAAAAACATATTGTTTTTTTTAGCGTAACTATTTTTTTCGAACTTTTGCATATATCTTTTGGTGCAAATTCGGATAGATTTAAAAATATTTAATAACACCTGCATTACCAACAGGGCTTAATAACGAAGCGGAATCGAAGCGATAATAGATACCCGTCCAAAATAGTGTGTCTGTAACCAAAAAAGTTTCCAACAATTTAACAAGTTTAAAACAACAACAACATTAAACTTAAAAATTGTAGAAACTATGAATTTAACAAAAAAACA
>Ga0307991_1000196_pt1 | contig 45584 bp, 39 predicted proteins | sample EllFjometagen131_FD_203146 | JGI IMG/M metagenome (GOLD analysis project Ga0307991, IMG submission 203146) | Marine microbial communities from Ellis Fjord, Antarctic Ocean - #131 | ecosystem: Environmental > Aquatic > Marine > Unclassified | place: Southern Ocean | collected 2014-10-08 | reverse complement strand
TAACGGCAAAAGATATTAAGACGGATGAAACTGTAGAAATAATTAATCCGGATCATCATATTGCTACTTTGACTGAGGATATAGACTTTGAGATAGAGATGACCGTAGAACGTGGCAGAGGATATTTACCGGCAGAGAGAACTAAAAACGGTGATGAGGCTATCGGTTCGGTACAGGTTGATGCGCTTTTTTCTCCTGTAAAGAGAGTTAATATTGAAGTTGCCAATACACGTGTAGGACATATTACAGATTATGATAAGCTAATCCTGGAAATTTTTACTGATGGTAGTATGGAACCCAAAGAAACACTTCTTTACGCATCTAATATATTACAGCGGCACCTTGATGTTTTTATGTCTGTTGGGAAACTGCCCGAGGATGTTGAGGAAGAGGAAGAAGAATCTAAAGAAAAGAGAGAGCTTTACAAGAGACTTACAAAACCGATATTTGAGCTTGAATTGTCGGTGCGTAGTGCTAATTGTCTAGCGGAAGCGAATATTCGAACGATCGGTGAATTGGTTGGACGCAAAGAAACAGAAATGTTGAAATATAAAAATTTCGGAAAGAAATCTTTAAACGAAATAAATGCTGTATTATCTTCAATGGGACTTCACTTAGGCATGGATCTTGAAGAAGATGCGATGGAAGAATAGTTTTTAATGATAAGAAAGGAATAGTCGATGAGGCACCGGAAGATAAAAGGTAGACTAAATAGGCGAACAAGTTGGCGTAAAGCCACATTAAAATGTCTTGCAAATGATTTGCTGGAATATCAGAGAATTGAAACAACATTCGTAAAAGCTAAGGCATTAAGAATGTTCGTTGAGCCAATAATCACTACAGCAAAAAAGAATCCAGATTGTATAAATGCAAGACGCAGAGTTTTTCAGAAGCTGGCGGATAAAAGGATAATAAAACTGCTTTTTGATGACATTGCGCCTTTGTTTAAAGATACCCCGGGCGGATATACCAGGGTTCTAGCTTTGGGGAATAGACGTGGTGATGGAGCCAAAATGGCTATTGTAGAACTTACAAAACGGACTATTTCGGATGAAAAACTGCTGGGCTTAGAGGCAAAACTAGAAAAAACAAAAACAGCGTCGAAAAAAGGAAAAGCGGCTAAAGATAGCGTTGAATCAGATACTACAGATAAGGCGGTTGACGAAAAGTCTCCTCAAGCACCAGAAGTGAAGAAAAAAGCAAAGCCAATGGTAAAGGACGATAAAAAAGCAAGGCTTAAATCAGATTCAAAAAAAGGTATATTTAAGAGATTTCGCCGGAAAACAACAGATTAAATCTAAAGAAACCTTATAGATAAAGTGCAGATTAAGTTTGAATGTTTTTTTGAACGGAATACCTTCCCAAGTTCCTAGCTTGTTCAGTATTCAACCGGGAGATAGTATGGTTACGGATCTCACTCCGATGATGCGTCAGTATTTGGCTATAAAAGAACAGAATAAAGACGCAATTCTATTTTTCCGGTTGGGCGATTTCTACGAAATGTTTTTCGATGATGCTAAGGAAGCATCAAAACTTCTCCAGATCACTCTTACAGCACGTGCAGGGGGTAATAAAAGAAAAGTTCCTATGTGTGGAGTTCCCCATCATGCTGCAAACGGCTATATTTCAAAACTCTTAAGACATGGACGAAAAGTGGCTATTTGCGATCAAGTTGAGAAGCCTGAACCAGGAAAAAAAATTGTCAAAAGAGATGTAGTTAAAATTATCACACCTGGAACCTTTATTGATGAAGACCACCTTGATGAGGGAATTAATAAATATACATTATCTATAAAGCAGGATGGAGATACTTTTGGTCTTGCTTATGCGGATATTTCAACAGGAGAGTTTTTTGTGACAGAGATTTCCGGTAAGGAATCTTTTTTTTCTGAGCTATATAAGATATCTCCGGCCGAGTGTCTTATCCCTGAAGATTTTTTGGAAAAGCCTGTTTTTGATGAATTCGAACAGGTCAATCCCGGAACGATCACCATCAACGAAAACTGGCATTTTGATTATGGATTATCGCTTAAGGAGATCGAGAACCATTTTTCTGTAAAAAGTTTGGAAGGATTTGGTTGTCATGACCTGGAAATTGCAGTAGGGGCCGCCGGGGCACTTCTCAAGTATTTAAAAAATACACAAAAAGCAAAGCTGGAAAACATTGACGGCATATCAACATATTTTACAAGCCAGTTTTTGGTTATGGATAGTAATACGCAGAGAAATTTAGAGCTAACCAATAATTTAGAGGATTTGACCATAAGAGGTACTTTACTCGGGGTTATGGATAATACGCAGACGCCCATGGGTAAGCGTATGCTTAAAAAGTGGATATTAAGTCCGCTTTTAGATGTAGTAAAGATACAAAAGAGATTAGATGCCGTTCAATATTTTTATGACAATAATATGTGCAGAAATTCTGTCCGGGATACTTTAAAGCTTATATTTGATGTTGAGAGATTATCTAATCGGGTGAATTTGGGGATTGCTAACGCTCGGGATATGGTGGCATTGTCATCTTCTTTAAAAAGTATCAATGCATTGCGTAAAGGCTTTTCCGGAGAGATGCCTGACAGTCTTAAAGAAATAGTCAGTTCTTTAGAAAGTTTTAATGATGTGATGGGAAAGATAGACGCCTGTTTAGTGGAATCGCCTCCACATTCTATAAAAGATGGAGGCGTAATAAAAGATGGATTTGATCCGGAAGTTGATGAACTTAAGGGACTTGTTTCGAATGGGCGTGACTGGGTGGCAAGCCTCAAAAAAAAGGAAATTGAAAGAACGGGGATCAACTCGCTTAAGGTGGGATACAATAAAGTTTTTGGATATTATATTGAAGTAACAACTTCAAATCTTGATCAGGTACCGGCGGACTATATCCGGAAACAAACTCTTGTTAATGCAGAGAGATTTATCACGCCGGAATTAAAAGAAAAAGAAGCAAAGATCATTGGTGCACAGGAAAGAGTTAAAGAACTTGAATATGAACATTTTTGTGTTCTTAGAGAAAATATAGGTAAAGAGATAGAAAGGCTAAAAAAAGTATCTGACCGTATAGCAAAAATTGATGTACTTTCGTCAAATGCGGAAACTGCAATTTTAAATCATTATTCAAAACCCAAAGTGAATAATACCGATCGTTTGAACATTAATGACGGGCGTCATCCGGTTCTTGAAAAGATCTTAAGTGATAAAGAATTTGTTCCGAATGATGTGGCGCTTAATTCTGAGAGCGACCGAATATTTGTTATTACAGGGTCTAATATGGCAGGAAAGTCAACATTTATAAGGCAGGTAGCGCTTATTGTAATAATGGCGCAAACGGGAAGTTTTGTGCCGGCAAAAGATGCTGAGGTAGGGCTTATAGATAGGATTTTTACGCGTGTAGGGGCCTCTGACAGGCTGTATCGCGGGATGAGCACATTTATGGTAGAAATGCTAGAAACATCAAATATCTTACATAATGCAACAGATAGAAGCTTGCTTATCCTCGACGAGATCGGACGGGGAACCAGTACGTTTGACGGAGTTTCAATCGCTTGGGCTGTTGTTGAGTATATCCATCATAAATTATCCGGAACAAAAGCAATGTTTGCTACACATTATCATGAACTTACGGAACTTTCTGAGATCTTGAACGGAATAAAAAATTATCATCTTGCTGTACAGGAATGGGGCGATGATATAGTGTTTTTGTATAAAGTTAAAGAAGGAAATTGTGATGAAAGCTTCGGTGTTCATGTTGCAAAATTGGCCGGAATGCCTTCTAGCGTGGTTAAAAGAGCGCATGAGATACTTGCAAATCTGCAAAAAGATTCACTTTTAGGAAATATAAAATCACGTTTTGTGGATAAGAAAACCAGCAAAGAAAAACAGCTTGATCTTTTTGAAAGCTCGGATATAGATCATCCGGTGGTTAGTGAGTTGGATAAACTTAACGTAGATAATATGACGCCTTTGGAAGCGTTGCAGAAATTGGTGGATATGAAAAAGGAAATAGATAATAACAAATAACGTAGGGGCGCCCCTTGTGGGTGCCCTAACTTTTATAGGGCGGGCACAAAGGCCCGCCCCTACAAATTTTATTTTAATGTATGTGGCACAAGTGGTGTATGTGAGGACGTCATTCCCGCAGAGGCGGGAATCATGTAAATATTTTTATTTTAATTGGGTTCCCGCTAAGAACCTGCGGGAATGACGATTTTTAATTGTAACAAATAAAAGGACAATAATGACCAATAATATAAACATTTTGACAGAGGATATGATCGGGAAGATCGCGGCAGGGGAAGTTGTTGAGAGACCTAAATCTGTTGTGAAAGAACTTATCGAGAATTCTATCGATGCCGGAGCTGATAGTATTGAGATTGAGGTACAGGCGGCAGGCCAGTTTCTTATTAGAGTGGCGGACAATGGAAGCGGTATGACAGAGACAGATGCTAAGATCGCGTGTATAAGGCATGCTACGAGTAAGATCCGGACAATTGAAGACCTGGAAAATATAAAATCTCTTGGATTCAGAGGTGAAGCTCTTGCATCTATTGCTGCAGTCTCTCAGATGGATATTGTAACTAGTGCAGGGGATGGAGCCGGGATATATTTGTATCTTGAAAGCGGGGAAATTTTAAGTACAAAACCTGCAGGTAGAGCACGAGGGACTACGGTTGAAATTCGCAATCTTTTTTATAATGTTCCCGCTAGAAAGAAGTTTTTGAAAAATGAATCTACCGAACTTGCCGAAATAGCGAATATTGTGAGCCGGTTTATACTTTCAAATCCCGGAATAGAGATAAAATTAACGCATAATGGGCGCAGTCTTTTGTATGCGCATAAAACCATGGATATTAAAGATCGTTTGCGTTTGGTAATAGGCGGAGAGATCGCTGATAATATGTTTTTTGTGGAAGAAAAAAACGGAAATTACGGAGTTAACGGTTTTTTAAGCAAGCCGGCAAGCACGAAAAAGGACAGAAGAGGCCAAATCTTTTTTGTAAATGGAAGATATGTAAAAAATAAAATAATAAATACTGCACTTTATGATGGATATCAAAGTATGTTGGAGCGCGGCAGATATCCTGCGGCGGTTTTGTTTTTTGAAATCCCACCGGATGAAATAGATGTTAACGTTCATCCTATGAAATTGGAGGTAAAGTTCCAAAAAGAATCAGAAGTAAAAAAGATCATTGCGGATACCATTAATAAAGGGTTTCAGGGTATAAAGGAAAGTGAAGCAAAAACCAATATATTCAAAGTTTCTGAAACGTCGATTCAAACGGATAAATTTAAAGAACAGGAAGTTTTGACGCAGCCCGAAGTTCAGGATGAATTTTTCTATGGTGGAAAAAGCGAGGATACGGGAGGCGGAACTTATGTTAAAATGCCGTTTATCAAGTCAGGAAAAAGTTCTGAAATGGTCCTTAATCATCAGCAGGATATATTACATCAGATTGCAGGTTGTTATATAGTCAGGTTCGGGGAGAAGGAGATCTTTGTTACAGATCAGCACGCGGCGCATGAAAGAATCATGTATGAATTTTTTACAAAAGCGGTCAATAAAGGTGCTGTTGAAAAGCAGAATCTGCTTTTCCCGGAGCGGCTCGAATTATCAAAGGAAGAATCTATTGTGATGGAAAAAATGATAGAAGATTTCAGAGTGATAGGTTTTGACATAGAGCCTTTTGGTAGTAATTCATATATTATTCAATCAGCACCCGGTATACTTAAAGAGCGAGCAGTGAAAGGGATAGTAAGCGATATTTTGATGGATTTTGGTGAAATGAATCTATCGAAAATTATTATTATTGATGAACTGATAAAGATCGCTTCATGCCGGGCGGCAATAAAAGCCGGGGATTTTTTAAATGCGGAAGAAATGCGTTATTTACTTGAACAATTAAGTAAGTGTGAGCTTCCTTTTACATGCCCGCATGGGAGGCCGACAGCGATCGATATCACGGTGGATGAGTTGGAGAAGCGCTTTCGCCGTAAGTGATTAGTGAAATAGTAGGGGCGGACCTATGTGTCCGCCCTTTAAAGTGATGACGCAGAAATAATCAATTATTTTTATGTGGATCCCCGCTAAGAACCCGCGGGAATGACGATTTTTATTATGGATAAGATAAAAGCTAAGAAAATATTTGGAATTCTCAGTAAAGAATACCCGCAGACGAAATGTTTTCTTGTGCATAAGAACCCGCATCAATTACTTGTTGCTACAATTTTGTCGGCGCAATGTACGGACAAAAGGGTCAATATCGTTACGAAGACACTTTTTAAAAAATATAAAACCATTCACGATTTTGCTGACGCAGATCTTCCTGAATTTGAAACTGATATACGGTCTACCGGGTTTTATAAAAACAAAGCTAAGAACATAATAAACACTTCAAAAATAATTCTTGAACAATTCGGCGGCAAGGTGCCAAAAACGATGGATGAATTGCTGACGTTATCCGGCGTTGCTCGGAAAACCTCTAATATTGTGCTTTTCCACGGATTTGGGAAAACAGAAGGCGTTGCGGTCGATACTCACGTAAAACGTTTAAGCGGCCGGTTGGGGCTTTCAAAAAATACAGATCCGGTAAAAATAGAAAAGGATCTTATGAAATTGTTTGATAAAAACAACTGGGGTATTCTAACAAATCTTTTGATAGAGCATGGCAGAAATGTTTGTGATGCGCGTAAGCCATTATGTGATAAATGCAGTCTTGCAAAAATGTGTCCATCGGTTAATAACGTGCAAAAATAATTTATGTAGGGACTGGATTTTTCATTTTTTAAGGGAGGAAATCGAAGGGGTTTGTGGTATCAGTTTTCTGCTTAGACAGTTCAACATTTTGTAAAACAAATGTTGAAAACTCGCATTAAACAGATACTGCAAAACATTGATGTAAAGAGCGTGAAAATAATTTATGGGAGGAACTGGTATTTTTCGTTTTTCACGAGAGAAAATCGAAGTAATCGCAAGGCATCAGTTTTCTGCTTAGACAGTTTAACATTTATAGGACAAATGTTAAAAACTCGCATTAAACCGATACTTTGCGCTTACTTAAAGCGCGATATTTCTTGAATGATTGAAAAACTGAAAAATATTTTTGCTAAGATGAAATTATTTTACAAAAATATATTTGGTAAATATCTAGTATTTGCGATCGGAATATGTTTGCTTGTCATTTGCAGTGGATGCATAAAAGAGGCTAATTATTCTGAAGTTGAAAGTAAAAGCTATTATGTCAGCAAAGTTATTGATGGAGATACAATTCAGCTTTCAAATGGCTGGAGAATACGGTATCTTGGAATTGATACCCCTGAAATAAGAAAAAAGGTGATGGGGGAATGGGTGTATGACCCTCAGCTCTTTGCTCTTGAAGCAAAAAAATACAATAGTGATCTTGTTTCAGGAAGAAAGGTAAGACTGGAATTTGACGTGGAAAAAAAAGACAAATACAGCCGCTGGCTGGCATATGTATATGTCGATGATGTTATGGTAAATGCTGAACTATTAAAAGAAGGTCTCGCCAGAGTCCTTATAATCCCACCAAATGGGAAATATGCTGATATTTTTAAAAATCTCCGAATTAAAGCCCAAAAGAGTAAAATAGGTATATGGTCTGGGAGTTAGGCTTTAATGCCTAAAAAAGTTGCATGTTTCTGGGTGTTCCTATCTCATAGACAGAATCTGATGTCTTATTATTTAATAGTCTAACATTTATACATAATGTAGTGGGTGAAAGGTTATTCTTGACAAAACTAACTTTATAATGGTATAATTATGCTCAAATTGGCATAAAATGAGGGTAAATGAAGAAATTATTTAGAAACTTGATCATAATGGTGTTTATATTTAGCTTTTTTGGAAAAAGTGATTGTTTTTCTATGGGAGAATATGATTACTATACATTGACGCCAACCTTAAGGTCTTCTCCGATTCTGTGTATATCACAAGATGAGAGCGGAAATGCTCGAGTTGATGTTGATGAGAAGAAAGTACGTGTTTTTAAAGATAATAGTGATAATGATTTTGCTCTACATTTACTTTATCTCTTAATAGGAGAAATATACTATAATTTTGATAAGAAAATAAGCAAAGAGATCTTAAGTGCCTTACTTGAGGATTTGTTCGAACATGCGGATTTTTCAGGATTTAATATTGATACGGTTTGGATGGATGAAAAAGACATAGTTCATATTGAATGTGGTCAGGTTCAAGGAGAAGGTGTAGTCCTTTCTGAATACTGTTTTGATTGCAGGAATATAGATATTGAAGAGCTTAAAAATGATCCCCAAAAAATAAAAGATCAAGTTACCATTAGGCAGCAGATGAATTTATCGAAATCCGATCTTTATGAAATGTTAACAGAATGTTCGAAATCTGTAAATTCGATTTATATGGGGTATATAGATGTTTGCAATACATCGAATATTTCTTTTGTCGAAAAAATGAGGGAACTTTTGGGCAATCCTGATGATCAAGGTAAGCCGTCAGAGATAACATCGACATTAAGGAGTATCAAAGAAGCAAAAAAAATTGCAGGGTGGATAGAGATAATAAATGGGGAAAAGGAAGTCAGTCAAAGAAAAGAGGCTTTAAAAAAACTTGAAAGAAAAATTAATTCATTTTTTTCTAAAAAAATAAATGATTCAGTGATCATTAACATTACAGGGAGGTCAGGTACCGGTAAAACTACTATTGCTAATATCATTTCTTCCGGAATTGCCGATGTGGAAACCGACCAGATCATGGTGATGCATTCTGATCAATTGGGTGATAATGTTATGGGGATGAACGAAATAACGGAAAACCGGGATATTTTACATATTCCGCTAAAGAATTTGACTGACGAAGCTTTTGAAGTTTTGCAACAGATCGCAAGAAAAATAAGTATGATGTTTTCTGAGGGAAAAACCGGAGACCATTCATTTTTGGATTATTATAGGATATATAGATTACTGCAGGAAGATTTTGATACTATTGAATTTGATAGAAGAGAGGTCCTCGAAAAATTGGACTATTTTTCGAGGTCTATAAATAAGGTTGACTCTGAAAAACTGGAATATATTGCAAGAAAAGCACACAGTTTTGGTATTGACATTGATAGATATGATCCAAAACTTTCTATGGGTCAAGTCCTGGACATTGTCGAGTGGGAAGAGTTCTTAGATAGCGTAAAAGAAAATGCACCGCTAATTGACCCCGTAAAAATATTTATTGTAGAAGGGACATATTCCAGAAAAGGTCATGACTTGTTTAATGCTAATGCAGAAACATTAAATTTTGATATTGATATGCTTGTTGAGGTTGATGAGGCTACAAGAAAAGAGAGAATCAAAGCTCGAGGAAGGAAGGTTTTAGAGGAGGAACTGTTGCTTTTTGATCTTCGGGATGCGATATACTATTCAACTGTTGATAGGGACAGGGAAACAGTTGACATTATTTTGGATAATAACCGTCATATAAATGACTATCAAATAATCGACATTGATGGGATCATAATGCAATTTGGTATTCCGGCGGAAACGGCAAAAGATAATTTAAGACGTGAAATTCTAGGAGGAGGGTCGGTTCCGGATATTTTTGTACTTCCAGAAGATCTGTTTTATGGCGGCAAAAATTTTGCGGATATAGAATTTGTCTTGTACTACAATTATTTCATTAAACAGAAAAAGAAAGTGACCCTGGTAGGAAAAGAAGAACAATTAGAGAGACTCAGAACGTATTTGCAGTTTTCCTTGTTCGGTCCTGAGCATGATAGCGAAATGTTCAAAAAATATGATCCGGATACTCAGAGATTCTTAAAAACAGCATTTGAAGAATATGCCGTTACAGGAGAAAATGGAAGAAAGTTGGAGCTAGATGATTATGTCAATTTTGTGCCATTTGAAAAAGGTGACGCAATTGTCAGAAAAAGTGGAGACAGAATAAAAATACAAAGAATTAGCATGAACAGATTTTTAGCTCAAAAATTAGCGAGAAAAGGAGAAGAACAAAAGAAACATTTTGTTAGCATAGATTATAGAGCTCCTGTTACGGTGATGCCTAAGATATCACAAAGCATAAAAACTGAATTTCTTAATGCTCCAAGAAAAAAATTTGCTATCACACCTATTGGAACAAGTGACGGGTTTGACATTAATGGCGATTACACGAGTTTTATTATGTGGATTAACGGGCAAGGCATATTTGTTGATCCGTCACCTAGAGCGCTAGATTGTCTTGAAAGGATAGGCATTGATGATGATATTATTCCATATGTTTTACTTACACATACTCATGCTGATCATGATGGAGGCTTACTTAGGAAAATTTTAAGTAAAAGAAGAATTAAATTGCTGACATCTGAGCCTGTATACGACAGTTTTGTGGCAAAGACAAAAGCTTTATTGGGCAAGGATTATGATGTCAAAAAATGGATCGATTATATTGAACTTGAGCCGGGGAAAGGGAAAGGGTATGAGTTCAGTATTGGAGGTAGTGATAAAGTAGTGATTGAGACAAGAAAAAATCTACACCCGATTCCTACTATTGGTTTCCGAATTAAATTTAATGATTCTGAAATAGGTGAATTTGGTTATTCGGGAGATACTGAGTATGACTCTGAAAAGATAGGCCGATTGTTAAAAGACGAAAAGATAACGCTGGAGGAAGCAAATGATCTTAAATACTTTTTCTGGGATGAGAACGGCTTGCCGAAAGTGAAATTGCTTTTTCATGAGATGGGAGGCTCCCCAATCCATACAAAGCATGAAAATCTGTCGAACTTATCGAATGAAGTAAAAGAAATAATGTATATTGTTCATGCGGCGGAAGATAAGATCCCGGAAGGGACGGGACTTAAAAAAGCACAGGCATTTAAAACGTATGAGTTACTGGCGTCAGACGAAGATAGAGATATGCTCAAAGAAAGAACGATTGAAATGGCATCTCGTGTTATCGCGAATTTAACTTTTGAAAAACGGAAAAAAATTTTAAAAGAAGCGGTAACGAAAAAAATTAAAAAAGGAAAAGTGATAATACGTCAAGGAGATCCGATAGATGAATGTTCTGAATTCTATATAGTTAATTCCGGACAAGTTGGAGTTTACGTCGACGAAGAATGGGTATGCGATTATTATTGGGGTGACTGTTTTGGAGAAGTGGCGCTTGAACAAAATATTCCAAGAACCGCTACTATCACAGCGGCAAGTGATGTTGAATTACTGGCACTAGACAAAGAACAATATATAAGACTTATCAGCAATCCTGAAGTAAAGAAGCAGACTTATAAATTGATGAGCAATATTGGAACTTTGGAGCGTTTTGTAAGAAGGGTAAGAAGGAGAACTAAAGATAATGTTTTTGCGCGTTTGAAAATGATCGCATTACGCCATTTGTCGGATAAGGTGGAAATTAAAAGATACAAAGCAGGAGATGTTATTGTAAAACAGGGGGATCCCGGGGATGAGCTTTATGTCGTTCGTACGGGAAAAGCCCGGGTGGAAAAAAACGGAAAAAGAATAGATAATTATACTCAAGAAGGCGAATGTTTCGGCGAGATCGCCTTGATCAACAAGGGCGTAAAACGTACGGCAACAGTTGTCGCGGAAACTGATATGGAAGTAATGGCTTTAAAAAGGGAACCGTTCAATTACATTCTAACAAGATATCCCGGGTTTAGATATTCGATAGAACAACTGGGTTTAAAGAGAATGAAAGCTTTAATAGAGATGGATCTAAAAGAAGAAAGGCAAAAAGTCAGAGATATGATCTTTAGTATATTTTCTCTTATAAATTCGGCAATGGTAGTAGAGGAGAAAAATAAGGTTGTAGGGCTTGAACTGAGTTGGATGCTTGGACTTGGAAAGGAAGGGTCAAGGCCTGTGCAGCAGGCAAAATTACAGAAGCTTACAAATCAGATCATTGACATATTTAATAAATACAGTAAAGGGACCATAAAAATTGTTTTGCATGAAAACGATGATGATGAGTTTGTTAAGCAGTTACTTAAAGAAGGGGAAAACGCCGGAGGATTAGAGCATGTAATGGTTTTGGGAAGCCAAGAAAAAATAATCTCAGAAGAATTTAATCCGTTAAGAAGTAGTGAAGCAGAAACAAAGGCAACGCTCGTTGGAGTTGATGCTAAACATCTTTCAGAAGATAATCATTTTCGGATAGTTGATATGATAGAAGCCCTTTTAATATTGCATGATTGCGGAAGGATAAACGGGAATATCAAGAATATTATGTGGGTAAAAGTTGGTCCCGGACAATGGTGGTTTATTCCTTCGGCAGAGCAGGTTAACCTTGATGTATATGATATCCAATCACAAGAAATCGATAAGTCTGCATAATATATTAGTCGCCAGTTGCCGGCATCCAAAATTGAAAGTTGTAGGGGCGGGCCTTGTGCCCGCCCTTCTATGATTTGGGCACCTACAAGGGGTGCTCCTACGATAATTATATGTTTTTACCCCTAAATTTTACCTCTTGTAATATTAGTAAGTTTATGTTACTTTATTGTAGTTTCGTTAAATATGATAATAAAACAGGGGGGAATATGTGGCTTTCCGATAAAATTAAGAGTATTACTCCTTCTGCTACACTTTCAATAACATCGCTTGCTAAACAAATGAAAAAAGATGGTGAAGATGTTGTTATTCTGGCAGCGGGGGAACCTGATTTCGATACGCCGGATATTATTAAACAGGCTGCAATTAAAGCTATTAATGACGGGTTTACTAAATATACACCTGCAAGCGGGACTTTGACTTTAAAGAGTGAAATATGCCGTAAATTAAAGAAAGATAATGGTTTAGATTATGAGCCGGGTCAGATTGTGGTTTCAAATGGAGCGAAGCATTCGATATACAATGCGCTGCAAGCGATATGTAATCCCGGAGATGAAGTGTTGATAGTGCCGCCTTACTGGGTTAGTTATCCGGAAATGGTCAAATTAGCCGGTGCAGTATCCGTAGTTGTTGAAGTGGATGAAGCTAATAGATTTAAGACAGAAGTAAGTGCCTTAGAAAAGGCGGTTACCAATAAAACAAAAGCGCTTATTCTTAATAGCCCGTCAAATCCGGCTGGGGTTATTTACAATAAAGCAGAACTTTTAGCGATTGCGGCATTTTGTCTTGAAAAAAATATTTTGGTTATAAGCGATGAAATATATGAAAAGATCATTTATGATGGTAAAGAACATTTTTCTATAGCTTCATGCAGTGAAGAGATGAAAAATTCCACTATCTTGGTTAACGGGATGTCTAAGAGTTATTCTATGACTGGATGGAGGATAGGATATATAGCGGCGAATAAGGAAATTGTTAGCTTGGTGTCTAGTTTGCAAAGTCATGCTACATCAAATCCGTGTTCAATAAGTCAAGTTGCGGCAGAAACTGCTTTAACGGCAGATTTAGATGATGAGCTTAAAAAGAATTCTGACATATTTCAAGCGCGACGAGACGCAATTTTAGAAATGTTTAAAGACGAAGATAAAATTAGCTGTTTAGTGCCTTCTGGTGCTTTTTATATGTTTTGTGATATCTCGAAATGTGGTATGGGGTCTTTGGAATTTGCTAAAAAGCTATTAGATGAAAAGAAAGTAGCGGTTATTCCTGGCGGTCCGTTTGGGGATGATAGGTTTATCAGAATAAGTTTTGCGACAGATTCGGATACATTAGAAAAAGGAATTAATAGGATTAAAGAATGGATCAATTAAGAACCGGGGCACGGAGTCCGGGTTTCGAAAAGAGACTTGGAGATAGGTATAGCGTAAAGCGTAGACTACGAACGATGAACAACGAACTACGAACTTATTAGAAGGAGTAAGAATGAGACAGACAATTGCGGAAAAAATTCTTTCCGAACATTCAGGCAGAAGGGCAAAAGCAGGAGATATTGTTATATCGAATATTGATTTTTGTTTTGGCCAGGATGGAACAAGCGGGATGATAATTGATAGTTTCAAGAAGATGGGTATTGAGAAAGTGTTTAATACCGATCGATTTACTATGATCATAGATCATTCTTCTCCCAGTCCAAACATTGGTGTTTCTGCTATACATGCAAAAATAAGAAATTTCGCCAAGGAACAGGATTTGCGAATATTTGATATAGGTTGTGGGGTGTGCCATCAAATAGTGCCTGAGACAGGTTTTGTAACATGCGGAGATCTTGTTTTAGGAGCTGATTCTCATACATGCACTTATGGTGCAATAAATGTCCTTTCGACGGGTGTTGGATCAACCGATCTAGCCATAGCTTTGGCCAGCGGTAAAAACTGGTTCAAAGTTCCGGAAACTATAAAAATGGTTCTTAATGGTAAATTGCCGAAGGGTGTCTTTTCCAAAGATGTTGTGCTCAAAATTATCGGGGATATTGGAGCAGACGGAGCGACTTATAAATCAGTTGAATTCTACGGACCGGTGATAGACAGCATGAGTGTTGAAGCTCGTTTTACGATTTCTAATATGGCAGTTGAAATGGGAGCTAAGTGCGGATTAATGAAAGCTGACAGAAAAACAATGGATTGGATCAAAAAACATTCCAGCAGGGAAATGAAACCTACCGAGGCAGATGAGGATGCGCGTTATGTTAAAACATTGGAATATGATTTTACTGATCTTGAACCGCAGATAGCACGTCCGCATACCGTAGATAATGTCTGCAGCGTTGAGGAAGTATCTGATGTTAAGATTGATGAAGTATTTATAGGTACTTGTACTAACGGACGTTTGGAAGATCTGGAAATTGCCTCTAAGATCTTAAAGGGTAGAAAAGTGGCGTCAGGGATGAAGCTTCTTATTACTCCGGCTTCAAGAAAAATATTTTTGGATGCTATTAAAAAAGGATATATTGATATTTTTGTATCAGCGGGTGCAAGTGTTAATAATCCGGGATGTGGACCTTGCGTGGGAACACATCAGGGAGTTTTAGCGGATGGCGAAAATGCTTTGTCAACCGCTAATCGTAATTTTAAAGGACGAATGGGAAATCCTAACGGTAACATTTATCTGGGTAGTCCTGCGACAGCAGCAGCTACTGCTCTTACAGGTAAAATTTCTGATCCAAGGGAATATAAGAGAAGACTTTAGAGCTGTATGTAGTATGTGGTATGTAGTATGTAGATAATTGGCAGCAAGGAAAAACAAAATAAAAGTAATTTATTGGAGGGAAGAATGGCTTTTGCACATAGACTTACAATGAAAAATGATATCAATACAGATTATATTATTTCGGGTCGGTATAAATTTAAAATACAGGATCCGAAAGAGCTTGCAAAGTATATTTTTGTAGATCTGGAACCGGATTTTTATAAGAAAGTGAAACCCGGAGATGTGCTTGTTGCCGGCGAGAATTTTGGATGTGGATCTTCAAGAGAACAGGCGCCGGTCGCTCTCAGAGCAAGTGGGTTGACTGCTGTTCTTGCAAAAAGTTTTGCCAGGATATTTTACAGAAACGCTTTTAATGTAGGTTTATGTCTTATCGAATGTGAAACTAATTTTGTCGATGATATGGATGAAATTGAACTTGATATTGAAAACAATCTTGTTAAAAATATTTCAAAGGGTGTGAATATTGAAATTAAGCCGGTACCTAAAATTATGCGAAAGTTTCTTGAAAAGGGTGGCATTATAGAATATTTTAAAGAACATGGTGGGTTTGACGAGATAGTCTAATTATGGAAATTTGTGATATTGGAATACGTGGATTTGAAGATACTTTAGCTTTTCAGCTTGAGATGCTGAAAAAGCGAATAGATGGAGATATTCCGGATACTCTCATTATAGTAGAACATCCTTCAGTTATTACATTGGGACGTCGGTCGCTAGAAGAAAACATTATTGATAGAGCTTACTTTGAGGGTAAAAACATACCAATCGTATTGACGGGTAGAGGTGGAGAAGTTACCTGTCATAGTCCGGGACAAATTGTTTGTTATCCGATAATTGATCTTAAAAATATCGGAAAAGATATTGCTGGGTATATAGATTTTCTTGAAGTGACTGTTTCTGCGGCTCTGAATGAAATCGGAGTAAATGCCGGTAGAGTTGATGGGAAAAGAGGTGTCTGGACACAAGGCAAGAAAATTGCATTTATAGGGATAGCCATAAAAAAATGGGTTACGTATCATGGGGTTGCTGTGAACGTGAATAATAGTCTGGAACCCTTTTTAAAGATACATCCATGCGGGCATAAAGAGATAGAAGTAACCAGTGTAATGCAGCAATTAGGGAAAACTACGGATATAAACGGAGTTAAGGAAGCGCTTGCAGAGAAATTTATTTCAGGAATTGAAGGAACCGTTGGTATAAAACAAAAACAAGGTGTAAGCGCATAATAATATGGAACTTAAATTAAAAGACATTCTAAAAAACCGGGCTGGGGCTGTTGTGACATTATGGCATGCTAAGGAAAATGCTATACTGGTGAAAAGGCAGGATCTGTTCGAGATAACAACAGATAAAGCTACTTTTGATGTTGAATGTCCGGTTGACGGAGTGCTAAAAAAAATATATAAAAAAGCAGGGGACAAGGTTACCTCGGAAGATACGCTGGCCGAAATAATTGTAAAATAGGAGATGAATATGCAAGAAGCCGATAGAATGAAAAATTTACCGATGTATCTTTTTACTATCATAGATGAGATGAAGAAAGAAGCTCTTTCAAGAGGACTTGATGTTATCGATCTTGGTATGGGTAATCCGGATCAACCAACACCGGACCATATTGTAAAAGAATTATGTGCTAGGGTTCAAACAACTGAAAATCATAGATATTCCAGGTATATTGAACCTTCAGAGGTTAGCTTGAGAAAAGCTATTGCTAAATGGTATAAACAGAGGTTTAATGTGAATTTAAAACCGGAAGAGGAAGTGCTGCCTCTGATCGGATCGAAAGAGGGTATTGCGCATATTTCACTTGCATTTCTTAACAATGATGATATTGCACTTGTTCCTAATCCGGCATATCCAGTGCATTTCAATGGAGTCATAATTGCAGGAGGAATCCTTCACAGTATTCCTATAAGTCAGGAGTCCGGGTATTTACCCGATCTTGATAAAATACCGGCAAAAATAGCAAAAAAAACTAAGTTAATGTTTTTAAGTTATCCCAATAATCCAACTACTGCTATTGCTCCGAAAAGCTTTTTTAAAAAAGCGGTTTTATTTGCAAAGAAGTACAAGATCATTCTTGTGCACGATCTTGCCTATTCGGACATCGCTTTTGACGGTTACCGGGCGCCAAGTATGCTTGAAATTCCTGGTGCGAAGGATATTTGTGTTGAGTTCCATTCTTTGAGTAAATCCTATAATATGGCAGGTTGGCGCATGGGGTTTGCTGTGGGTAACGCAGAGATCTTGAAATCGCTTGCAAAGACAAAGGGATACATTGATTTCGGGTTATTTAAACCGATACAATATGCAACAATAAAAGCATTGACCGGGTCACAAACTTGTGTGAAGAAACTGGTTAAGACGTATGAAAAAAGGCGAAATGTTATGGTAGCAGCTTTAAGAGAGATCGGATGGGATGTCCCCACACCTAAGGCTACTTTTTATCTTTGGGCCAGAATCCCTGAGAAGTACAGAAACCTGACTTCAATGGAATTTGTATCTCTCTTAATAAAAGAAGTGGGAATTGTGGTTTCTCCCGGAACAGGTTTCGGTGAGGGCGGAGAAGGATATGTTAGATTTGCACTTGTTGAACCTGAAGACAGGTTGATCAAAGCTGTGCGAAAAATAAAAAAAGTACTTGAAATGGATGTATGAAGAAAAAAATATTGATATTTTATATATCAAAAAAATCCGGTCATTATCAGGCGGCAATGGCCATTGAAAAAGGTTTTGCTGAGATAGGTAAAGAGGTAAGCCTAGAAACGATAAATGCGTTTGAGTACACAAATCCTATACTTGAGAAGATTATCAATAAAGCATATCTTGAGGTTATTAAGAAGAACCCGGATTTTTGGGGACATATATATGATAATCCGGATGTTATGAAAAAAACGAAGAGAGCAAGAGAAGCCTTACATAAATTCAACATGTCAAAGATAAAAAAGCTTCTTGATAAAGTTTCGCCTGATATTGTTTTTTGCACCCAGGCCTTTCCTTGTGGAATGGTTGCGGATTATAAAAGAGCTACGGGAAGGAAAGTCTTGCTTGCAGGAGTAATGACCGACCATGCTCCTCATTCTTACTGGATACATGACGAAGTTGATTTTTACATAACACCGTCTGCTGCTGTCGGAAGTGTTCTTGTGCAGAAAGGGGTTGCTAATGAAAAGATCCGGGAATACGGCATTCCTGTTGATCCGAAATTTAGAATAGAACATAATAAGGACGAAATAAAAAAACAATTTGGTTTGAATAAGAATCTTCCGACTATTCTTATCATGGGTGGAAATCACGGGCTTGGTGTAATAGAAGATGTTTTATTGTTATTTTTGGAAAATGAAATTCCGAAATATCAGTTTATAATCGTTGCTGGGTCTAATAAGAGATTATTTTCGAAATTAAATAAAATTTGTAAGAAGAAAAATGCAAAAAATTTTAAAATCTTTTCCTTTACAGATGACATTGATCTGCTTATGGATGTAGCGGATCTTATAGTTACAAAGGCGGGTGGTATGACTGTGGCAGAGGCGCTTGTTAAGAGTCTTCCGATACTCTTGGTGAAACCCATACCGGGACATGAACGAATGAACGCGGATTTTCTTTTAAAAAACGGGGCGGCAATAGAAGCACGGGAGTATGGCGAAATATACTCAAAAATAAACAAGTTGTTTGATTCGGAATATGCTCTTAAAAATATGACTAAAAATATTAAGAACATTGCTGCTCCGAATAGTTCGAGAAATATTGCAGAGTTGGCGTTCCAAAATCGTTAAAAAACTTAAGTAATTTAAAGGTTTTTAACGATTTTGAGTTTAAAAGTTAAAAAGTTAAAAGACCGAAGGTCAAAGAGTAAAACATTTGAGCTTTTAAACTTGATAATGTTTGAATAAGTTTGTGAAAGATTGAAGAAGGTATCTTAAAACTGAGCTTTTTCATTCTAAGGGTGTAGCTTAGAGCTTTTTAACATTTAAACTTTTTAACTTTTAAACTATTTTTATTATGCTTTATTTTCTATACATACTGGGTATTTTTATTGCAAAAGTGGTTCCCTTGAGGATTTGCTATTTTTTTGCTGATTTTGTTGCACGATTTTATTATATGCTCGCACGTGAAGATAAAAAAGGATTGGCAGAAAACTTAAAAGTTGTGCTGGGCGAAAATGTTGATGAGAGAGTGATAAAGAGGCATGCATTGGATGTTTTTAGAAATTTTGCGAAATACCTAGGAGATTTTTTTAAGTTTCCCCGCTTTAGCAGGGAATATATATCGAAGCATATAGATCTTGTCGGGGATAGTTATCTGGAGGAATGTCGAAAGGCGGGCAAAGGGGTTATCCTTCTTTCAATGCATCTTGGTAATTGGGAATTAGGTGGAGCTGTGATCGGAGCTTTGAAGTATCCGGTAAGCGCTATTGTTCTGGAACATGAAAATAAAAAAATAAACAATTTTTTTATAAACCAAAGAGCGATCAACGGGCTAAGATCCATACCGCTTGGGTTTCGACTTAAAGAATGTTTTAAAGTGTTAAAGAGAAATGAATTTCTGGCGATCGCGGGGGATAAGAGTTATACATCCGGAGGTATTGTTGTTGATTTTTTTGGAAGAAAATGTGTTTTGCCTATGGGGGCAGCTGCACTTTCTTTGAAAACAGGAGCGCCTATAATTTTTTGCAGTTTAACCAGAGAAAAAGGGGATCATTTTAAATTTGCATTTGAAAAACCTATTTATCCGGAATTTATTTCGGATGATTTTAATGAAAATGTTAAACATATAATGGGAAAGTGTGTAAAACATTTCGAAAAATACGTTCGTGCATATCCGGATCAGTGGTATGTATTTAGGAAGCTATGGAAGCGAGACTAGACAATACAATCGCGGTGATTCCGTCATATAATGAAGTCAGGACAATTGGAGAAATTGTAAGGGGTATAATTTCAATGGGAATGACGGTGCTTGTTATTGATGATGGCTCCGGGGACAATACTGAAAGAGTGGCTTTGGATAACGGGGCATTAGTTATCAGGCAGAAAACCAATGTTGGTAAAGGCTTCTCCATACGTAGCGGTATTTTACATGTTTTAAAAAAAACGAATTTTGAATGGATGGTCATACTTGATGGGGATGGTCAGCATCAAGTTGAGGATATCCTGGCTTTGATGGATGCAACAAAGACTCCTGACGTTGATATCGTTTTGGGTAACAGAATGTTGGAAACAAAAAATATGCCTCCGGTAAGGTATTTGACAAACAAGTTTATGTCCTGGATGCTGTCTAAAATGTGTGGGCAATATCTCCCGGACACACAATGTGGATTCAGGTTATTCGGAAGAGAGGCATTGGGGAAAATGCGACTTATATCCGATAAATATGACATTGAATCCGAAATATTGATAGAAGCGGCAAAAAATGATCTAAAGATCAGGTCTGTACCTATACGAACGATTTATGGAGAAGAAGTCTCAGAAATACATCCGGGACGGGATACGATCAGATTTATTAAGCTTATTTTACACTATTTCTCAAATACAAATAAATAGACGGGGAAGCATGATTGATCAAATTACGAATGTGCTTGTTGGTGTTAATAAAGAATTAGCCGTAGTTGTTCTTGCGGCGCTTCCAATTTCAGAGTTAAGGGGTGCAATTCCTTTGGGGATTGCTATGGGGTTCAGTCCTTTGAAAACTTATGTTTTAGCTTTTTCAGGGAACATGATCCCCGTTTTGCCGTTATTGTTATTATTTAGGCCTATATCGGAAAAGTTGCGACACTTTAGGGTGTTTGAAAAATTTTTCAGCTGGTTGTTCGAGCGAACCAGGAGGAAAGCTTCGGTTGTTGAGAGATTTGAAGCGCTCGGGCTTATCCTTTTTGTAGCAATACCATTGCCGGTAACAGGTGCATGGACAGGATGTGTCGCCGCAACGCTTTTTAAAATAAGACTGAGGTATGCTTTTTTGGCCGTTATGGCAGGAGTGACAATTGCAGGTTTGATCGTAACAGGATTAACTTTAGCCGGTAAGGAGATGCTGTTTTCAGCAGGATAGCAGGGTGTTGACATTATTAGAATTAACGGGTAATATGTAGAACGTCATCCCCGCGAAGGCGGGGACCAAATAAATGCAAAAATATTTTTACGTGATTCCCGCATTTGAGGGAATAATGATACAAAAAAAGGAGATATAATGATAGTTTATTTTCTTATTATTGTTGGTTTTTTGATGAGGCTTGTGCCGCATGTTCCGAACATGGCGCCAATAGCTGCCATAGCTATTTTTTCCGGAGCTTATTTGAATAAGAAAATTGTGCCCTGGGTTCCGCTTGCGATCATGATAGCAAGCGACCTTATTATTGGCATGCATGATGTGGTTTTGTATACCTGGGGAGCATTTATTGTTATCGGGTTTTTTGGTATGCGTTTACGCGAGAATCGGTCGCCTGTGCGTATATTCAAGATTACAATAACATCCGCATTGTTCTTTTTTGCCGTTTCGAATCTTGGAGTTTGGATAGCATGGTATCCAAACACGTGGGCCGGGTTAACCCAGTGTTATGTTAATGCAATACCATTTTTGAGAAATACCATGGTGAGTAATGTATTGTTTTCATTCGCATTTTTCGGTATTTATGAATATGCTAAGAAGGCATTTAGGAATTATAAATATAAGACTGTTCTTTTAACATAGGCGTAGGGGCACGGCGTGCCGTGCCCCTACAGCAATAATATAGGTGATCTAGCGATCTTAATAGGGAAGTTCGTGAAAAGCGAACACGGTCCCGCCGCTGTAATCCTGCTTGTTTTTTTTAGAAAATGAGAATACTTTTGATTGGAGTGTCACTGTCTGATAGTTCTTGGACGGGAAGACAATCAAAAGTGAAGGAGAGTCAGAAGACCTGCCTGTATTTTAAATTATCCAATGGGTCGCGGAAACCTTGAGGAGAATAGATGGGTTTATAAAACGGTTAAGCCCCTGATGCATAATATGTGTCAGGGGCTTTTTAGTGACAGTGATTACAGTGATTGTCGTGCTAATGCAGGTGATTACCGTGATTTGTGAAAGTCGTAGGGGCGAGGTTGCCTCGCCCGATAAAATCGTCATTCCCGCATGTTCTAAGCGGGAATCTATTCGCTGTTCTGAGTTCCCCGGGCATGCCCGGGGGTGATGGCATATAAGGGAGATACGAAGTATCGCTAACTGATTTTCAGTTTTTATTCAGGTCGCTTGCGTAGCCAGACCTGGATGGGTGCCCCGGGCATGCCCGGGGCACCCACTGATTTTATTTGATTCCCGCTTGCGCGGGAATGACGATTTCTATTTTGCCTTTTGTATTTTATTTAGGAGGATTAATGAAGAGAGTGTTTTTTGTGGTAGTGATTAGTTTTTTGTGTGGGTTGACGTGTTTTGCGGAAGCTGTCCCGGTAGAATCTGGAAATGTTTTCATTGAGGCCTTAAAGAAACCGTTAGAAAGCATATTTTCGCCAATTACAGGCGGAGGTTTTGTGGATTTGATCTTTATGCCGGTAGAGAAGGTTATAGATATGTCTAAAGTTGTATTTACTCCTTCCAGGACAAAGGAGTATGTTTACAATATCAATAAGAATATTTCTGTGATTACGCTTGAAGATATTGAAAGAAGCAATTCTACTTGTTTGCAGGATCTGCTGAAACGTAAAGCAGGAATTGTTCTTAATGGCTACTTCGGTAATGTGAAAGATTCCAATCTTGATATAAGGGGTTTCGGCGCGAAAGGTCTTTTGAATTATTTACTTCTTATTGATGGAAGAAGAACGAATCAAACCGATATTTCCGGCGCAGATCTTGGACAGATCGATCTGAATTTTATTGAAAGAATTGAGATCACTCGCGGACCTAATACGGTTATGTATGGCGATAATGCTACAGGAGGTATTATCAATATCATAACAAAAAAAGCATCTGAAAAAGATAAAATAGAATTCATTCAAAAATTCGGAAGTTTTCAAGCTATTAAGGAATATGTTTCTGTATCTGGAAGTCATCCATTTATGGATTATTTTGTAAGTTATTCGTTTCAGGATACAGAAGGATACAGGCTAAATAATGGATATGAAGCGAATGATTTTTTCGCGAATTTTACTGTGAAACCGGAGGAATATTTGGATGTTTTTCTTTCAGCTAACTATCATAAAGACTGGTATGGATTCCCCGGTGCTATGTATCTGATTAATATAGAGAATGATGGTAGAGAAGGGTCAAGATTTCCAGACGATAAATCCAAAACTGAAGATTATTGTTTTACTGTAGAGCCTAGGATATATGGGGAACTTGGTCAGCATGAAGGTGTTTTTTCATCGTTGTTTTCATTCAGGTCACGGAGGGTTAATTCCAGGTCTTTTGGTTTATATGAGAACGATCATTATATTACTTCTTTTGATATAAGACCTAAAGTTGAGATCAATTCTTCTTTTCTTGATGAATCCTTGGAGAATAAAATAGTTTTCGGAACTGATTATTACTTTTCAAAGGACCGAATATTAAGCGGAAATATTACGTATACTAAATCAAGATTAGACATTGTAAAGGAAACGTTTGGTGTTTATGTAGAGGATAGTATGCTGATAAACAAGCGTTTCATTATAAATGCAGGGATAAGAGGTGATTGGGCAGAATATTCATTTGATCAGACTGAACCGGCAGCTTCATATGATACACAAAGTCTGAGAGAAGTTGCTTTTGATACCGGGTTAGGCTTTAAATATAATGAGAAATCTCAAATTTATGGAAATTTTGCCAGAAGTTTTAGGTATCCTGCGACGGATCAATTTTTTCAATCGGCATATGAGTTTTATGACTGGAAAAAAAGTGTAATTGCTGTTAATGCTGCATCGCTTAATACAAATCTGAAAGCTCAAAGGGGAGATAGTTACGAAATAGGAATAAAAGATAATTCTTTTGATTTTTTAAGCACAAATGCTGCGTACTATTACATGGATATGCGTAATGAGATGTACTATGATATAGATCTATATGCCAATATGAATTATCCGCATACAATTCATCATGGTTTTGAGCTTGAAGCTCAAATGAATATTTTTGACGAATTACAGCTATTATTTGCCTATAATTTCCAAAAAGCATATTTTGAAGGTGGAAAGTATGATGGAAATACGATTCCTCTTGTTCCGGAAAATAAATTTTCAGTGGGGGTTGACCTTTATCCATTAGAAGGGTTTGGAATAAATCTTGCGATGAATTATCTAGGCTCACGGTATATAATAAATGATCAAGTTAATGAGGCGCCAAAGCTGAAAGAACACTTAACCCTCGATCTTAATCTGACATATGAGACTGAGCATTATAAGATCTTCGGTAGCATAAAAAATCTTTTAGGTGGAAAGTACCATTCAATTGCCGTTAAGGACTGGGCGGGAAATGAAGCCTTCTACCCTGCCGCCAGTCGTACTTTTGAAGTGGGGTTCGTGATTATCTTCTAATTAGGGCATAGGGGGTAGGGTATGGGGTATAGGGTATAGGAGAAAGGCTAAACTTTGTTCACTCTAATTCCTAAAACTAAATACCAAAACCCTATAACCTATTCCGTGTTCTTTTAAACCCTATACCCTAAACGCTAAACTCTAGAGTGATTCCCTCCAAAAATTGAATCACAAAAATTTGTTGACATTTTTTGATTTCCGGGGTATACTTCGTTTGTAAAATAGTTTAGCAAGTAAAATATTTATTTTCGAAAATATTTAGCGAATTAAGGAGTTGTAATGATGACACAGAAAAAAGAAACTTTCGGTGATAAAATTGCTAGAATAAACCCTATATTGTTTCGCGAAGCTATGAGGAGGCAATTAAAATTATTTTCTTATGAGCCTGTCAGCCTGCCGCATCTTGCAATCCTAGATTATTTAGGAGAAAAGTCTTCATCTAAGATGAGTGATCTGGCGAAAGTACTAGGCATAAGTATGGGGGCAGTCACCGGGATTGTTGACAAAATGATCTTTCTTAAGCTTGTAAAAAGAGAAAGGTCGGACGAAGATCGTCGTGTTGTTTTTGTTGTATTGCTTGATAAAGGAAAAGATGTGTCAGAAAAATTTAATGACGCAAAAAGGAATATAGTAAATGATCTTTTTTCGATCCTTACAGAAAAAGAAAAACAGGATTACCTTTTGCTTATTCAGAAAGTTGTAAACAATATAAAGGAATAAAAATGAAAAATAAACATGGAAATATTCGCAAAATATTAAAATACACATTAATTTTTACCATTTGTTTTTGCCAGGCGTTTTCGTCTTTTGCTGAAAATGCGCACACGGGTAATTCAAACGAACAGAATCTTTCATTGGAAGAGGCTGTAATGATAGCTATTCAAAACAGTTACGAAGTTAAACTAGCCAGGCTTGATCTATATATTGCGGAAACAGGAGTAATGTATTCAGAAGCCGTTTTTGACACTTTTCTTTTCGGAGGATCGTCTTATATGGAAGACAAGAGCCAGCAGTTGTCAGTTTTTGCGGCGGATGATTCTCAGACAAATACATATTATGCGGGGCTGCAGAAAACTCTTCCAACAGGAACGGAAATAAAAGGGCAGTGGGGAGATACCCGGTATTGGGATAGCGGCGCATTTCTTTCAAAAAACCCCGGGCATACGGCAGAACTAATGTTTGAGTTAAAACAGCCGCTTGGAGAAAATATGTTCGGATACATTGACAGAACTAATATTTCTATTAGCAAGCTTGCCGTTAAAAATGCATCTTTACAGGAAAAGGACCGTATCGAAGTTATGATCGCCAGAGTTGAAGATGCATACTGCGAATTTCTTTTTACCATGGAATCTCTGGAAGTCGACAGAGAGATATTGGAAAAGGCAAAAACGCTACATGAGTCAAATGCAAAAAACTATGATATGGGACTGCTCGAAAAAGTAGATTTGCTTGCCTCGGAGGCATATGTAATCAACATGGAAACGCTGGTGCTTGTAGCAGAGAATGATTTCTCGAGAGCTGAAGAAAATTTAAAGCTTATTATGAATTTGGGAATTGAAGATAACGTATTTCCCACAGACAGCTTATCTGCTGTTTATACTAATGCAGATATTGCGGAATGTTTCAGGCTGGCGTTTGAAAATAGACGGGATTATTTAGCGGCAAAGAGAGATGCCGAAATAAAGGGGCTTGAGTTGAAGATAAAGACTAATGAGAAATGGCCAGAAATTGATCTTATCTTGAGTGCAGCAGCAAATGGGGCAGAAGGTAGTTTTGAAAAAGCTTTTGGCAAGACAACTGTTTTAGATAATACTAAATACTATGCCGGGATAGAGGTGACGATCCCTATTGAGAACAAAGCAGATAGAAGTCAGTATGATAGCAAGAAATATGAAAAGGAAGAGGCGCTTATTGCGATAAAGGAAGTTGAGCGCGAAATTATTACAGAAGTAACAAATGCGGCAGGAGACGTAAATGCTTATGGATCGGGGGCAGAGTCATTGAAAAAAGTTGTAGAACTTCAGAAAGAAAAACTTGAAGAAGAAGAGAAACGTTTTTCCACGGGACGATCCAACACAAAGAGGGTAATTGATTATCAGCAGGATCTGTTGCAGGCGGAACTTGAGGAAATGAAACTTCGTTTAAATCATGCCAAAGCGGTGGTGTCGCTTGAAAGGGCAATGAATATTATATTAGGAAAATATGAGGAGAAAATATGAGTCTTCCGCGTTTTAGTGTAAACCAGTCGCTTTTTGTGAATCTTGTGTCTTTGCTCCTAGTTATAATGGGGATAGCTACGGTTTTGGGCATGAATCGTGAAGTTTTCCCAAATGTTTCATTTGATTGGGTTACAGTAACTACAGTATATCCGGGATCGACCCCCCTTGATGTTGAAAAGCTTGTAACTGTTCCGATAGAAAATGAGATTAAGGAAGTGGATGGAATAAAGGAGATATCATCCTCTTCTACGGACAGTGTTTCGTCAATAGGAATAAAGTTAGATCCCGATACTTCAAATAAACAAAAAGTTATTAGAGATATTCAAACAGCTGTTGATCGGGTTAACGATCTTCCAAGTGAAGTGGAAGATCCTTTGGTGGAAGAAGTCGAGAGTAAATTCTATCCTGTAATAGAAGTATCTTTATCTGGAGATATGAGCGAGAAGAAATTGCGTGAATATGTCGATATGCTTGAAGATGAAATAGAAGATATCAAAGGGGTAGCAAAAGCTACTAAAAGCGGGTATAGGGATAGAGAAATACATGTGCTTGTTGATCCTGAAAAAATGAAGGAAAATTATGTCTCAATAGATGAAATGGAGATAGCTTTGGCTGCCAGGAATATAAGCCAACCCGCAGGAAGATTGGATACAAAAGATATCGAATTTAGTGTGCGAACGACCGGTGAATTTACTACAGTGGGTGAAATTTCCAATGTTATTATAAGGGCTAATGATTCTGGGAACTGGCTAAGGATCAAAGATGTAGCGGAAGTTAAAGATACTTTCAAGGATGAGAATATTATCACCAGGACGCTTGGAACAAGATCTATCAATCTGCTTGTTCTTAAAAAAGAGTCGGGAGATGCTATTACGATAGTCGATAATGTGAAAAAAGTATGTGATAAGTTTTTAACAAGAATACCGGATACTTTGGAAGTATCTTATGTAAACGACTATTCTTTTTTCGTTCGCAGAAGGTTGAACGTTCTTAAAAATAATGCTACATGGGGACTTTTCTTTGTTGTTATCACAATGCTTGTATTTTTTGAAAGAAGAATAGCGCTTATGACAGTTCTGGGGATACCAATTGCATTTTTTACTACTTTTATTGTTATGAATGCTTTGGGTGTTACGATAAATATGATAAGCATGTTCGGGCTGGTTGTTGTTCTGGGTATGCTCGTAGATGATGGTATTATTGTCGCTGAAAATGTGTACAGGTATATTGAAGAAGGCCTGCCGCCCAGAAAAGCTGCGGTTAAGGGTGCGGAAGAAGTTATGGGAGCGGTTTGTGCCGCGGTATTCACAACTATTGCGGCATATTCACCATTATTTTTCATGTCAGGGATTATTGGGAAATTTATCATAAATATTCCAATTGTAGTTTGTCTTGCGCTTTTAGCATCACTTGCTGAAGCTCTTATAATACTTCCGAGTCATTTGGCTGATTTTGTGAAAGTGAAGGTTTCTGATACCGGGGAAAAGATAAATTCCAGTATGGATTATAAGTGGTTTAAGAAACTTATTGCCTTTTATACTCGGATCGTTAAAGCTGCTATAAAAAGGAAATATCTTGTTCTGGCTGCTTTTACAATTGTGCTTATTTTTAGTATGGGATGCGCAGTAAAAGTTATTAAATTTGTGTTGTTTCCTAAAGCGGGAATAAATTACTTGTTTGTTCAGGTCGAGGCTCCGATAGGTACGCCATTAAAAAAGACAAGCGATATGATGGCTCCTATAGAAGATATTGTTGCGAAGCTTCCGCCGGAAGAAATGGAAGCTTTTGTTACAAGTGTTGGGAATGTGCAGGAAGACCGGCAGGATCCTTTTGCCGAACAGGCGAGTCATATTGGGCAAATCGTTGTTTATCTGACTCCGGAGCAGGATAGAAAAAGAATGGTAGAGGAAATTATAGAAGAATTGCGCGAAAACACAAAAGATATTAAAGGATTTACTGATCTGAGGTTTCATATCCCAGAGGCCGGGCCTCCGGTTGGGAAAGCCGTCGAGGCAAGGATAAGAGGAGAAAACTTTGAGAAGCTTGATGAGATAGCCTTTGAGTATATGGAATATTTGAAAACCATAGAGGGGACAACGGATATAAACTGGGATCATAAACCCGGCAAGGAAGAAATACGGGTTATTGTTGATAACAATAAAGCGACAATGGCCGGACTTTCTGTAGGGCAGATCGCTAAGACGGTGAGGGGGGTGTTCGAAGGAATAATTGCGACCAAGATCAAGCCTGTTAAAGCGGAGGAAGAGACAGACGTTATTATAAGGTTTAGCAAGGGAGTGGCTAATAGTGTTGATGTTTTTGATGATGTTTATGTTGCTAATAGTTTTGGCAATAGAATTAAACTTACGAAAGTAGCAGAGATAAAAAAAGTTACCGGGACAACGACTATAAAACATTTAAACGGAAAACGAGTTGTAACAGCATCGGCTAATGTTGACAACAAAAAAATAACTTCTATAGAAGTTAATAATATGCTCATTGAAAAATTCAAAGATATTGGAGACAAGCATATGGGTTATTCGGTTAAATACGGTGGGGAGCAGGAAGAAACGATCGAGTCGATGAAAAATCTTTTAAAATCTTTTGTATTTGCCTTTCTTATAGTGTATCTTATTCTGGCGTCGTTTTTTAAGTCTATTATTCAGCCTTTTGTTGTTATGATGGCAGTACCGTTTGGATTGATAGGTGTTGTTTTTGCTTTTTACATTCATGGAATGCCGTTGTCCTTTATGGCTATTCTGGGTGTTGTTAGTTTGGTAGGTGTTGTGGTGAATGACGCCATTGTGCTTGTTGATTTCATAAATAAACTTAGAGCAAAAGGGATGCAACGTTATGAGTCGATCGTTAAGGCAGGACAAATGAGAATACGTCCTGTGCTTTTAACGACCATTACTACAGTCGGAGGTCTTTCGTCAGTAGCATATGGACTTGGCGGAAAGGATCCTTTTTTGGTTCCGATGGCTTTAGCTATTTGCTGGGGATTGACTTTTGCGACTATTCTGACCCTGATAATTATTCCGTGCATCTATTCCATTTTGGATGATTTCGCGCTTAAACTGACACATCATAGCAGTATTATAGAGTGTGAAAAAGTTAATGGAAATTGTAAATAAATTGCTTGTCAGTCGTTCGTATTAGGTTGCTAATGATCGTAACTGCAAGCCCGGTACTAAATACTGGTACGCTTAATCTGTTTGGAAAAGTCAAGGAGGTTACCATCAAATTCTTTACCATAATTTTTATATTTTTTATTGTTTTCAGCATTTCTCTAACAAATGCTGCTCAGTATTCTCTTGAATACGATAAAAAGGTTTTGGATAATGGAGCGACAATTGTTTCAACATATATAGAAGATTCGCCTTTGGTTATGGTTCAGCTAAGAGTACGTTCGGGACTTTCAAATGAAGGAGAATATGCCTCTACAGGTATCTCTCATTTTCTGGAACATTTGATATTTAAAGGGACGCACAAATTAAATGCAGATCAACTGAAGCGAAAAATAAAAGCGATAGGCGGTATATTGAATGGTTCTACCGGACTTGATTCGGCGGAATATCATATAACAGTTCCGAAGGAGAATTTTGAAACGGCAGTGGATTTAATAATAGACATGGTGACAGAATTGAATTTTTCGGATGAAGATTTTGAAGCTGAGAAAGAAGTAATCTTAAAAGAAATAAAAATGCACAGAGATGATCCGATGTCAAGAAGAATGGATCTATTGTTTAGACAGGCCTTTAGAACACATGTATATAAAGACCCGATAATTGGATACGAATCATTATTTAAGAAGCTTAGCAAAGAGGATGTACGGAAGTATCATAAGGCCGCATATGTACCCGGTAGGATCGTTGTCGGCGCTGCCGGGGGGATTCCGACAGATAGTGCAATAAAAACGATAGAGTCCAAAATCAAAAAATTTAAAAGAGAAAAACCGTGGAATCCGAACATTTCTGTTGAGCCGGTGCAAACCAGTGAAAGGACAGTTGTTTTTGACGGGGATGTTGCGCTGGGCTATATGACAATAGGATATCATTCGACAAGTATTTATTCCGGGGATCTGTATGCAGGAGATGTTCTGGCAATGATATTGGGACAGGGTGATGATTCGCGGTTGAATAAAGTGCTGGTGAAAGAAAAACAGCTGTTGCATTCAGTTTCCAGCTTTAATTATACGCCTAAGTATCCAGGATTGTTTATTATCACTGCCATAGGGGATCCGGATAAACTGGAAGAGGCAAGGGAAGAAATATTTTCTGTTATTAAAAACATTGAAGAGGGTGGGGTTTCTGACAAAGAGGTTCAAAAGGCAAAAAATTTAGCTGTTTCTGCGCATATTCAGTCTCAGGAGAATATATATAATGTTACCTCATCGATGACTAATTCTGAACTTTTGACCGGGGATCCTGCTTTTGGAGATCGATACGTCGAAAAGATAAGTGGGGTAGAAAATTTGGAGGTAAAGATTTTTGCCGGCGAATGGTTAAATAATAACAAGTCTACTACGGTAATGTTATTGCCGAAAATTTACTCAAAAATTAGAAGTCAAGATGAAGAAAAAAAAGTCCCGGGAAAAGAGATAGTGAAAAAATTGGATAATGGTTTAACGGTTATCGCAAAAGAAAGGAAAAGGCTTCCAATGGTTTCGGTGTTTTTTGCCACCAATGGCGGGGTGATAACCGAGAATGAAAAGAACAATGGAATTGCGAATCTAACATCTTCAGTAGCCGTAAAAGGTACGACTACTCGATCGGAAGAAGAAATTATTTCCGTAATTGAAAATGCCGGTGGAGAAATAGGGGGCTTTTCCGGGAAGGATAGTGTTGGGGTTTATGTAAATACTTTAAAAGATGATTATGTCCAGGCTATGGAGATCTTTGAAGATGTTCTGAAAAACGCGGGTTTCCCGGGAAAAGAGACTGATCGAGATAAAAGACTTACTGTCGCGGCAATAAAGAGACAGGATAAGAACATAGTCGATAAAGGGAGGATCATTCTGGAAGAAATGCTGTACAGTGGGCACCCTTATGCTATGAGGCCTTTGGGTGAAGTCGAAATAGTGGAAAAGCTAGACAGAAAACAATTAGTGGAATATTACAATAAATGTTTTGTGCCAGAAGGATCAGTGATAACTATTGTTGGAGATATTGATGCTGAAAAGATCATTGAGGATATAAGCGGAAAGTTTTTGTCTTGGAACAGAAAACATAGGTCTTCGGCGGTGGATGAAAATAGAGGCAAAGAGTCAGAGAGTAAAAAAATCAAAAAAATCAAAAAAACGGAAAAAGAAATTTTAATGGAAAAAGAACAATCGATGCTTTTTATCGGTTTTCAGGGAGTGTCTCTGAAAGATGAAAGAACATATGCCTTAAATATTATAAGTTCACTTTTGTCCGGAGCAGACGGATTATTGTTCAATATGCTTCGGGAAGAAAAAGGGCTAGTATATGCTTCAAACGCGCGATATGTGGCGAGCAAGAATAAAGGATATTTTGTTTTATATGCAGCGACTACCAAGGACAATCTTGTTGAAGTGAAGGAGAGAATGCTTGCAGCGATTAAGGATATTAGTAGCGGAAAATTTTCCGACGAAGAATTGATGTCTTCCAGGGGGAAACTTATTACGCTTCATGCAAAATCTCTTCAAAGTAATTATGCTATGGGTCAGATCATGGCTTTAGATGAACTGTACGGGGTAGGGTATGATGATTACAGATCATTTAGAGAAAAGATATACTCGATAACAAAAGAGCAAATTATCAAATATGCCGGGGAAATTCTTGATCCGGACAAGAGTGCCATTTTAATCATAAAAGGACGTTCCTAAATATAATTAATAATATGCAGGAATCTGCTTTACCTCACAATCGGTTTGGAATATAATACTTAAAGATGTTTCCGGTTAAAATATTTTTAAGGGGGATTTAGGTGAGAAATCCTGTAGCGGCAGGTAAATTTTATTCAGTTGAGCCAGAAGATCTTGCGAAGGAAGTGGATGCTTTTATTTCTCCGGTTGAAGAACAGATATCTGCTATTGGGGCTGTTGTGCCTCATGCTGGTTATATGTTCTCAGGTGAGGTAGCGGGAGAAGTCTATTCCAGCATTCAGTTCCGAGAGACGTATATTATTCTTGGGCCCAATCATACGGGGGGTGGAGAGAGATTTTCAGCTCTTTATCAGAATTGGAAAATACCAACAGGGATAGTCAATGTGGACAGAGATCTTTTATCCGCCATTATGGAGAGAACTTCTCTTTTAAAGATCGACGAAAAGGCGCATATATTTGAACACTCTATAGAAGTTCAATTGCCATTTATTAAGAGTATTTCCCCAAATGCATTTATTGTGCCAATAGTAATAAAGAACGGAACTATGGAAGAATACCAAGAGGTAGCCAAGGCTATAACAGGTGCTATCCAGGATAAAAATCGTGATGCTATGATCATTGCGAGCAGTGATATGAGCCATTATGAGACCAGGCAGTCGGCGGGAAAGAAAGACCGGATAGCGATAAAAGAAATAGAAAAACTTGATCCGGAAGGGTTGTTGAACGTGGTTGAACAAAATAGTATTTCGATGTGCGGATGTGTGCCCGCAGCAGTAATGCTTATGTGTTCGAAAATTATGGGCGCAAAACAAAGTAAAGTGATAAGGTATACAGATAGCGGGGAAGTTACGGATGACGATACAAGTGTTGTTGGGTATGCGGGAATTGTGGTTTACTAGAGCTATGTGCAGACTTGTGACATGTTTTATGTGGCATGTGGCAAGTGTTGGTTGCTATTATTGAGATAAGTGCTGCTAGATGTTTACAAGGTGATTGGTTATCGGAAGAGCAGTCGCCAGCAGCCGGAAGAGCAGAAGACAGAGGACAGGAGACTGGATACAGAGGGAAGACAACGTATATTTACTGTCTACTGTTTGCTGTTCACTGTCTGATGTAATCTGTTTTCTGAAGAATGCGTAAGTGACTTATATTAGTCGTTAGTCGCCAGTTTCTAGCTGGAGTTAAGTGTTGTTCTTTTAGGTGGAAGTGGTAAGTGGTGTTTGCTGGTGCACTAAGAGATAAAGTAGAAGAGAGAAGAAGCTATCCTTCGCTTTGCTCAGGATGACAGGAAAGCAAGGAGACAAAGACTCACCGTCATTCTGAGGCGGCCGATAGGCCGATGAAGAATCTTGTGCTTTTTGTGGTAAGTGAATGGAAATGGTGAAATACTAGAATGTGTAATAGTTAATAAAAATCGTCATCCCCGCATGTTCTTAGCGGGGATCAAATAGAAAATAAAATATTTTCATGTGGTTCCCGCCTTCGCGGAAATGACGATTATTGCTTGTGTTTTTACTGTAATCTGTGGGTTGCGGACTAAATTGAGGAACAGTATGTTTAAAAAAAAGAAAAATATTTTAGCTTTAGGCGGAGGTGGGGCCAGGGGACTGGCAAATATTGGGGCGCTTAAAGTTATTGAGAGACATTTTGGACGTGAGAATTTTCCCTTTGATATGATCATAGGGACTAGCATAGGCAGTTTTATTGGAGCTGCCTATTGTTTTGGAAAAACTCCAGAAGAGATAGAAGAAAAGGCTATTAGTTTTGAATGGCCCAATCTTGTTGATTTGGGGCTACATCCTACAGGGCTTATAAGGGGGAGTAAATTTGAAGATCTTATACGAGAGACTGTTGGTGAGAAATCTTTTGAAGATTTTAAAATTCCATTTGCATTAACAACAACTGATCTTGAAACGGGGGAAGAAATGCTGCATGAGTCCGGGAACTTGGTAAAGTTAATCCATGCAAGTTGTTCTTGGCCAGGAATTTTTTCAGCTGTTGAAATAGATGGTAAACTTTTGGTGGATGGGGGCATACGAAATAGTATTCCTACCAAAGCGGCTTATGAATCCGGGGCATCATTTGTTCTAGCAGTTAATCCGGGGTTTTGTGTTAAAAGTCAGAAGGTATCAAATATTCTGATAGCATTTGCGCAGTCTGTGCAGATCATGGGGGAAGAACTTAATCGGTATCAATCAGCAGCAGCAGATGTTGTGATAGAACCCAAGCTGGTTAATATTGATCAGCTGGATTTTGATAAAGCGCCGTTAATAATAAAACAGGGAGAACTGGCGGCAGAGGAGAAAATCAGTAAAATTAAAAGAAAGATGAGGAAGTTTTGGTGAAAAACGTTAAAGAAAAACTTTCAATGCTGATAAGAATTGTGGTAAGTTTCGGATTGTTAGGGTTTTTGTTTTGGAAGGTCAGAGGAGACATCGGAAATGTTGTTTCAATTGTTATGAAATGTGATGTTAGGTATATCATTCTGGGGGTAATATTTTTGGTGATAAATGTGAGCTTGCTGTCCAATAGATTAAAGATAATCTTTGGAGGAGAAAGCATTAAAATCCGATTTAAAAATACATTACAGTTAACTTTACTTGGTTACTTTTTTAATAATTTTATGCCGACTGCGGTTGGAGGTGATGTTGTTAAAGCGTATTACGCCGGAAGAATGGCGCAAAAAAAGATCCAGGCATATGCAAGTGTGTTAATGGACAGGTTTATAGGGCTCTATACATATTTAGTAGTGGCCGCAGTGGCGCTAATGGTTGATGACGGAAAATTTGGATTCAAAATGGTAAGGCCGGTTGTTTATGTGCTAGTTTTTGTGGGTTTTTTGGGTTTGATAGTCGTCACAAACAGAGTTGTGGCAAAAAAATTGGAACGGTTTTTCGCTGGTATTAAGCTATTTAGTCTAGGAGAGCATCTTAACGAGGCATATAAAATTGCCCATGATTATAGAAACAGAAAAGGTGTAGTTCTAAGGGCGTTTATTGTGTCCTTAGTTTCCCAGGGCGTTTATTTTAGTATTGTGTATATGTTTTTTAAAGCTCTGGGTACAGAGGTAAGTCTTGGAAGCATTTTTTTGATCATGCCCGTTGTGACGTTTATTAGTATGATACCGTCTCTTGGGGGGCTGGGTGTGAGGGAGATGGCCATAGTGACATTTTTTACGCCTATGGCGGGCAAAGAAGTTTCATTTGCTGTAAGTATTCTTGTGTTATTTGGTCTGTTGTTTGTTAGTTTATTTGGGGGGTTGGTTTATCTTTTCTGGAGCGTTAAGGGCGTTCCTGTTAAGAAAAGAACAGATCTAACCACAGAGAACATAGAGGAAGTAAAAAAGCAAAGAGAAAAATCCGGGGCATAAGATCGGTGTATGTAACTAATTATATAGCTTATGAGATGATTTTTTGTTTTAAAAATCTCTGTGAACTCTGTGTTTAAAATTTGAGGAGGATATGATGAAGAAAATACTTGTTATAAATGGTCCAAATCTTGATGTTCTGGGAAAAAGGGAAACGAATCTGTATGGATCGGAAACAATAGATGATATTAATAAAGCGCTGCAAAAAGTTTCCGTGGAGAAAAAGGTTGAAATAGAATTCTATCAATCTAACCATGAAGGGGACATTGTTGATAAAATTAACGAGACAGATGCTGAGGGAATACTTATTAATCCGGCAGCCTACACGCATACCAGCGTCGCAATTCACGATGCACTTAGGGCTAAAACTTTGCCGATAGTAGAGGTGCACCTTTCGAATATTTATGCCAGGGAAGAATTTAGGCATAAATCACTTATTGCTCCTGTTGTTTCCGGTCAGATCAGTGGGTTTGGTAAAGACAGTTATACTTTGGGGCTTGACGCATTAATCGGTTTGTTAAAACAATAATATTATGAATTCTGGCAAAAAAGTGTTTAAAAAAATAGGGGATAGGCTTTTAGCGTTAAAGGTTGATGGCTTTATTGTATTCAACGAAAAAGACCTTCAATATTTGTTGGGTTTTTCGTCAGAAGGATCATTGCTCTTATTTTCCCGTAAAAATAACCCGGTATATTTTATTAATCAAATGAATTATACCCTTGCGAAAAAACATTTAAAGGAGACAAGCGGATGTGAAGTGTTTTCGTTTTCAGGGTCGCTGTTTAATGCAGTTAATGAATATTGTAATAAGAAAAACCTTCGCAAAATAGCGTTCAATCCGCAGGACGTATCTGTTATGCTTTATGAGAAAATGCGTAAAATGTTTAAGAAAAAGCTGATTCCTGTGGCTAGGGCAGAACGTTTCGTAGATATTATTTCGGAAATAAGGCAGATTAAAACAGATAGAGAAGTAGAAATCTTAAGTTTAGCTGGAAGGAAAACCGTTGGGATTTGGAGAAAAGCCAGAAAAAATATAAACGTGGGGTTGAGTGAAAAAGCTATAGCATTGATCCTGAACGATATTATAAAAGATGCTGGATACACCAATTCTTTTCCGACAATAGTGGCTTCCGGAAAGAATTCCGCATATCCGCATGCTATTCCTACTTTGCGGAAGCTTAAAAATGGGGAGCATCTACTTGTTGATTTTGGGATATGTTTTAAAGGGTATTGTTCTGACTTGACAAGAACATTGGACAAAGGTAGAATAAACCGACAAATTATGGATTTTCGAAAATTTGTCCTACAAGCAAGGGATATTGCGATAAAAAAAATAAAACCTGGAATTTCTATAGCAGCGGTAGTGGAGCAAGTTAACGAATTTTTCATGAAAAATGGAGTATCAGAATACATTCTTCATGGATTAGGACACGGGGTTGGATTAAATGTGCATGAAAGTCCTTTTTTGAGTATTAGTAATTGTGACCGGTTTAAGAAAAATATGGTTATAACCATTGAACCCGGGCTGTATAAAGAGGGTGTTGGCGGTATTAGGGAAGAAGATATGGTTTTGGTTACGGAAAAAGGGTGTGAGGTGTTAACAATATGATAAAAGCAGTAAATTTAAGACAGGGTGGAATAATAACATATAACGGGCAGCTTCATGAAGTTGTTGAAGCCCAGCATCATAAACCGGGCAAAGGCGGGGCGTTTGTTAAAGCAAAGCTCAAGAACCTTTCAACCGGAGCCATGTTTTCAGAAACCTTGCGGCCGCAGGATACTTTCGAAGCGGCTTTTATAGAGCAGCATAATATGCAGTATTTGTATAAAGATAATCTAGGGTTTTGTTTGATGGACGAAACAACTTATGAACAGATCCATGTTCCGGAAGAAGTAGTCGGGGAGAAAAGTCTATATTTAAAAGAAAATATGATCGTTACAGCTAAGATCCATAATGGAAAGATTCTTTCGATCGATCCGCCTATGCATGTGGTTTTGAAAATAGTTCAAACAGATCCAGGTTTTCGGGGGGATACGGTTTCCGGAGCGACAAAACCTGCTACATTGGAGACGGGGAAAATTGTAAAAGTACCGCTCTTCGTAGAACAGGATGAAATGATAAAAGTTGATACACGTACGGGTGAGTATATAGAGAGAGCGTAATTAGTCGCTAGTATCTATTTGCTAGTGTAGTAAGGAAGGGGAGAAAAATGAATATTAAGAAAATTAAAGAACTTATCGATCTTATGAATGAAAACGAGTTAACTGAAATTGAGGTTGAGCAGGAAGGGTCGAAAATAAAATTAGCTAAAAAGGGAAGCGGAGTTATAGAACAGATCGTTACCCCATCTGTTGCCAGATCTGCTGGAATGCCGCAACAAGGGGCAGAGGCTCTGGGATCGGCTGTTCCGTCAGGCTCCAAAGAAATAAAAGCGCCTATGGTTGGTACGTTTTATACCGCCCCTTCTCCAGATGCGGAAGCATATGTTAAAGAGGGAGATATTGTAAATAAAGGAGATGTGCTTTGCATTATAGAAGCCATGAAGCTAATGAATGAAATTAAAGCTGATTTTGGCGGTAAGGTTGCAGAAGTTTGTGTAGAAAACGGCGAACCGGTTGAATTCGGGCAGCGAATGTTTTTGCTGGAAGCTGTTTAGTTTTGATCAGAATAGTTGTATTTGAAAAAAAATAATATTTTTTATGAGAGGGTAAATAATAAGTTATGTTTTCAAGAATATTAATAGCTAATCGAGGTGAAATCGCACTTAGGATTATAAGAGCTTGTCGGGAGCTTGGAATAGAAACTGTTGCTGTATATTCTACGGTCGATGAGCAGTCTTTGCATGTTAAATTAGCAGATGAAGCGGTTTGTATCGGAGGTCCGCTGTCGGAATCCAGTTATTTAAATGTGCCGTCTATTATCAGTGCGGCGGAAATTACTGATGTTGAGGCGATCCATCCAGGGTATGGTTTTCTGGCTGAAGATGCGCATTTTGCTGAAATATGTGAATCCTGTAATATAAAATTTATTGGACCGTCACCGGAGAATATGCGGATGATGGGTGATAAAATGACCGCAAAAGATACTATGAAAAAGGCGGGTATTCCTGTTACGCCCGGAAGCGAAGGGCTGATCAAAACAGAAGAAGACGCATTGAGGGAAGCTAAAAAAATTGGATATCCGGTGATAATAAAGCCTTCTGCCGGTGGTGGTGGTAAAGGTATGAGAGTTTGCCATAATGATGTAAGGCTTGTAAGTGCTTTTTTGACGGCACAAAGTGAAGCGCAATCTTCGTTTGGTAATCCGGATGTTTATATGGAAAAGTATATAGAAGCTCCACGTCATATTGAGTTTCAGATACTTGCTGATGAAAAAGGCAATGTTATTCATCTTGGTGAAAGAGATTGTACTATACAGCGAAGACATCAAAAGCTTATTGAGGAATCCCCTTCAGTGTTTATTGATGATAAAATGCGAAAAGAAATGGGAGACATTTCGGTTAAAGCTGCGCAAGCTGTTGGTTATAAAGGCGTTGGGACGATAGAGTTTCTTGTAGACGGCAAAGATTATTATTTTATGGAAATGAATACACGCATTCAGGTTGAACATCCGATTACAGAAATGGTTACGGGACTGGATCTCGTAAAAGAACAGATTAAAGTAGCCGCAGGGGAAAAACTTTCAATTAAACAGGAAGATGTAAAGTTTAATGGATGGTCTATTGAGTGCCGTATCAATGCGGAAGATTGGGAAAATGATTTCAGGCCTTCACCAGGAAAAATTGAAGCTTTGCATGTTCCGGGTGGCCCAGGAGTTAGGGTTGATTCGCATGTTTATGCCGGGTACAACGTGCCTCCGTTCTATGATTCTATGATCGCGAAACTTATTGTCTATGGCCGAGATCGGGAAGAAGCTATTAGTATTATGAAGAGGGCTTTGGGAGAGTTTTACATTACTCCATTGAAAACAACAGCGGAATTTCATAAAAAAGTTCTATCAAATTCAGATTTTCAAGAAGGAAATTTTTCTACGCATTTTGTTGAAGATTATTTTAAAGGCAAAAAGTAGCATAATAATAAGTACCAAAGGAGGTCAGATGTTTTTTATAAAAAAAATATTTATTTTATTTTTTTCGGTATTATTCCTGATTACCGGTGTGATCTTTATTCTTATTGCAACAGGGTTTGTGCCTAACGATTTGTGGCTGAATCTTATGGATTCAGTAGGGATGAATATAAAATATCAAATCTTGAGTTTTGTTATAGGGTTTGTATATGTTCTGATCGGTGTAGTGATACCGTATAAACATTCAAAAAATATGAAAAAAAACAGAGTTGTGGCGTTTCAAAATCCGGATGGTGAAGTTACGATTTCACTTAGTGCGATAGAAGATTATATTCGTAAAACCGCAAAAACTATGCCTGAAATACGGGATTTAAAAACTAACGTGGATATTAACCGAAGAGGCATTAATATTAAGGTTGATGTTGCTATTGTTTCTGAAGCGAACATTCCGGAAATTACAGAGAAAGTACAGATGTCGGTTAAAGGGAAAATCCAGGGCATTTTAGGGGTTGAAGAAAAAGTTAACATGAAGATACATGTGAAGAAAATTGCCGGCGGTTCTGCCGGAGGCGAACGTAATGCTACACAAGATGCAGACGAAGAAGATGCAGCGCAGGTCCCTTTTAGGAACAATTAATTTTTTTGTACCCGGGAGGGTAAAATGGATATGAAAAATGAAATATTGACTATTTTTCAGAAAAGTATTGAGGTTAAGAATAGTTTTATTTCCGAAGAAAAAAACATAGATTCAATTGCGAATGCGGCCAAGTTGATCATTAACTGTGTTAGACAGGGAGGTAAAGTTATTGTTTTCGGAAATGGAGGCAGTGCGGCTGACAGTCAGCATATGGCTGCTGAGCTTGTTGTCAGGTTCGAAAAAGAAAGAAAAACTATTCCCTGCATTGCATTAACGACAGATACCTCAATACTAACAGCGATGGCTAACGATTATTCCTTTGATGAAGTTTTTAGTCGGCAAATTGAAGCATTTGCGAATCCGGGGGATATTGTAATAGCGGTATCAACAAGCGGGAATTCCGAAAATGTTGTTAAGGCTCTGATGGAAGCGAAAAACAGAAATGTAAAAATAATTTCTTTAACGGGACGTGATGGAGGAAAATTGCCTTCTCTTAGTGATGTAATGATTCTTGTTAAAGCGGAAAATACAGCACGTATTCAGGAAGTACATGGTACTGTTATTCATGCGCTTTGTAAAATTGTTGAGGATAGCATTTGATGGCTGCAGAAAAAATAAAGATAAAACAAGACTTGAACGATATCTTAGCAGAACTTAAAGCTGAGGGTAAAGTTATTGGTTTTACTAATGGGTGTTTTGATATTCTGCATTTAGGGCATATACGGTATATGGCATCCGCAAAGGCGGCGTGTGATGTTTTGGTTGTGGGAGTTAATAGTGATGGGTCTGTTAAAAGGTTAAAAGGAGATTCGCGCCCAGTAAATACACTAGAAGCCAGGATGGGTGTTCTCTCCGCAGTAGAGAGTATTGATTATGTTGTTGCCTTTGAAGAAGATACTCCTGTTAATTTAATTGAGACGTTTGTTCCTGATGTGCTCTTTAAAGGTGGAGACTGGAACGAAGAGGATGTGGTTGGTGGCGATATTGTAAAGGCGAACAATGGAAAGGTGATGATAATAAAGTTTGAGGAAGGGTACTCGACTACCGAAGTTATAGAAAAAATCAAAAAAGAAAAGTAATGATAGCGGTCTATACGGGAAACCTTCATTTTAATATTTAATTTTAACAATTAAGACGTTATGTTTGCATAAAAGGAGATTTTATGGATAAAGGAGTATACAGAATAATTGATGCCAATCTGAACAGAGTAATGGAAGGGTTGAGGGTTAGCGAAGATATAATTCGGTTTTCAACCAATAATGAAAAGTTAACGTTAAGGCTTAAGGAATTGAGGCATGAGGTTTTTGAAGCGATAAAGAATTTAAGAAAAGAACATTTTCAGGAACTGGTTTCGTCTCGCGATATTAATGACGTGGGGTTTAAATCGACGCCGTCTGAACAGACTAGAGAAAATCTTGTAGATCTCTTTTTAGCAAATACTCAGAGAGGAAAAGAGTCTTTGAGGGTTTTGGAAGAAGTGCTAAAATTGTTCGACCAGGCTTTGTCGCAGAAATATAAGAATTTCAGATTTAAGCTTTATGAGATAGAAAAAATAGCCACTGAAGAAATAGAGGGACTGTCTAGTGTTTGATCGAACAAAAATTATTATTGTTGAATGACTATTGGAACAAAAACATTGAAGGATAAAATGATTAAGATTCAGGAGAAAGTTTTAAAAAATATTTGCGAGAACGAAGATATGAGTTTGTCTGAGATTAAAAAAGGGATAAAAGCGGGACATATTGTTGTTCTGAAGAATAATGTACATAATATATCCAAGCCATGTGCGGTGGGAAAAGGACTTAAGACAAAAGTAAATGCAAATATAGGTTTATCGCCGGAAACTTCAAGTATTGATATGGAGCTACGTAAAGTAGAAGTGGCCGTTCGGGCTGGAGCTGATGCTGTTATGGATCTTTCCACAGGGCCGAAACTGGGTAAACTCAGGAAAAAGATCCTTTCAACTTGTCCTGTACCTGTCGGAACTGTTCCGATATATGAGTTAGCCTGCAGTACTAAGAAAAAGTTTCTTTCGATGACTGAAAACGATTTCGTTGATGTTCTTTTCAAACAGGCAGAGGAAGGCGTTGATTTTTTCACTATACATACCGGTATTACGCTTGATCTGGTAAAGAAAATGAATGATAAAACCAGAATCATGAATATTGTAAGCCGTGGTGGTGCGCTTATGGCTTCATGGATGCTTAAAAATGGTAAAGAGAATCCGTTTTATACTAAATATGATGAGATCGTTAAGTGTGTGAAAAAATATAATATTGTTCTGAGTTTGGGTGATAGTTTGAGGCCTGGAACGATTATCGATGCGACCGATAGTTTTCAGATACAAGAACTTCTTACGCTTGGAGAACAACAAAAACAAGCTTTTAGTAAAGGTGTGCAGGTGATGATTGAAGGACCGGGTCATGTGCCTTTGGATCAGATCGAAGCTAATGTTAAATTGCAGAAGTCTCTATGCAACGGTGCGCCTTTTTATGTGTTGGGGCCTCTTGTAACTGACTCAGCCCCGGGGTACGATCATATTGTTGGTGCGATTGGCGGAGCAATTGCTGCCTGGCATGGGGCTGATTTTCTTTGTTATGTGACTCCTGCTGAGCATTTAAGGTTACCGGATGAGGAAGATGTGCGTAATGGTGTTATTGCTTCGAAAATTGCGGCACATGCTGCCGATATCGTTAAGAAGATACCTTCGGCTATTGAACGTGACAGGAATATATCATTGGCACGTTCTGCTAGAGATTGGAAAAAACAATTTGAGCTTTCTTTGGATACGGATCTGCCGAAAAAAATGAGAAAAAGTTCAACACCTAAAGAGGCAGATGTTTGCACAATGTGTTCAGATTATTGTTCGATCAAAATAACAGAAGAAAGTCTTAAAGCCAGGGACAAGGCACAAAGATCAAAGAGTAAGAAGAATTAGGTCCGGAGGATAGAGAATAAATGGGTGTTACAATTATAGGATCAGTTGCTTTTGACAGTATAGAAACTCCTTTTGGGAAAAAAGAAGATATTCTTGGAGGTTCTGCCTCGTATGCTTCTGTAAGCGCATCGTTTTTTTCTCCGGTAAAAATGATAAGTGTAGTGGGTACAGATTTTCTTGCAAAAAATATAAAGATGTTCAATAAACGAGGGATCGATACTACAGGTCTTGAACAAAAAAAAGGGAAAACGTTTCGGTGGAAAGCAAAATATCATTATGATCTAGGATATGCCGAAACGCTTGATACTCAGCTTAATGTGTTTACGGATTTTAGGCCTAATATTCCTTCAGATGTGAAGTCCTCCGATAATCTGCTTCTTGCGAATATAGATCCTGAACTTCAAAGCTATATTTTTGATAAGATCGAACCAACAGGAATAGTTGCATGTGATACTATGAATTTATGGATCGATCTAAAGAAAAAGGCGCTGCTAAAATTACTTAAAAAAGTTGATCTTTTTCTTTTGAATGATGCTGAAGCCCGTCAATTGTCGGGGGAATCTAATTTATTCGATGCGGCACGTTATATCGCCGATAAAGGCGCTAGAATGACCGTTATAAAAAAAGGGGAACACGGGGCATTATTTTTTACTAAAGGACTTAATTTTATAGTCCCGGCATATTTGATGGAACAGATTACTGATCCGACAGGTGCCGGGGATACTTTTGCGGGGGGTATGGTCGGGTATCTTTCAAAATTCAAAAAAATTAATGATAGGGTGTTGAGACGAGCTTTGGTGTATGGTACGATATTGGCATCGTTTACGGTGGAGAAATTTGGCGTGAATGCGCTTGCTAAGACTTCGATTGAAGACGTGGAGGAGCGGTATAAGCATTTTGGGGCTTTGACTAAATTTTAGTAAATGGTTGGATTTGTTTCTCATTTTAAGAAACAAATCGCTAGATAAGAATAGAAGTAGAAAAGAAATTGGGGGCTGTTTGTTTTCTTTGAAAACAAATGTGCAGAGGGCGAGTGTAGTACAGTGGTAGTACACCAGCTTCCCAAGCTGGCTACGGGGGTTCGATTCCCCTCACTCGCTCCAATTTTTCTTCGAAAAATTGGTAAAACCCGATCACAAGCGATCGGGTTTTTATGTTTATTCGTCAAAAAATAGGGAAAATAAATTTTCCCTATTTTTTGACGAATAAACATAAGCGAGATCGGGGGATCAAAATTTTCCTCTTTGAGAGCAAAATTTGTTTCCCCTCACTCGCTCCATAAATTTTACGTAGGAAAGACTAAAGAAAAATTTATGTAAGAGATCGCTAAAGCGATCTCTTTTTTTTGTTTGTTCGTCATATTTTAGCGGAAATGAATTTCCGCTAAAATCCTCCTCCAAACAAAAGCGAGTGAGGGGGAACTTCGGTTTTCTTCCGAAAACCTCGTTTGCCCCTACGGGGGAGTTCTAAACTATACGCTCGGGGTTTCCCATCACCAAGCATAGTCACTTGCTTCGCTCGTGACAAATCGTGATATAGTCCAATACTACATACAACATACCACATACTACATACGAGCCTGTACATAGCATGGAACAGAGTCACTTGCTTTGCTCGTGACAAATCGTGATATAGTCCAATACTACATACAACATACCACATACTACATACGAGCCTGTACATAGCATAGAACATAGTCACTTGCTTCGCTCGTGACAAATCGTGATATAGTCCAATACTACATACAACATACAACATACCACATACTACATACGAGCCTGTACATAGCATGGAACATAGTCACTTGCTTTGCTCGTGACAAATCGTGATATAGTCCAATACTACATACAACATACCACATACTACATACGAGCCTGTACATAGCATGGAACATAGTCACTTGCTTTGCTCGTGACAAATCGTGATATAGTCCAATACTACA
>Ga0307991_1000195_pt1 | contig 45646 bp, 36 predicted proteins | sample EllFjometagen131_FD_203146 | JGI IMG/M metagenome (GOLD analysis project Ga0307991, IMG submission 203146) | Marine microbial communities from Ellis Fjord, Antarctic Ocean - #131 | ecosystem: Environmental > Aquatic > Marine > Unclassified | place: Southern Ocean | collected 2014-10-08 | reverse complement strand
TTAATAATGTTACAGATTCTTTAACATAGATCATATCTCAAGTCAAGCAAAAAAGGGACTTTATCTTAATAATATCAAGCAGTTAACCTTCTTTTATGGCAATTTAGACTTTTTACGAGTCCATCATTCTTTGATGGTTTCGTAAAAAGTCCAGACCTGGATTTCTGACCACAATATGCAGTGGTTTAATGTTCCAGTTTACCTACATATGGTGGTCAATTTTGCGAATTCTGACTTTTTACGAGTCCATCATTCTTTAATACCAAAACATTTTTAACTGTTGCACTTACGAGTTGAATCTAAGTCTTTATATAAGAACGCGTGGCGTGATTAATGTCAATCTATTCGTATTTTTAATGGACAAAAATATTTTCGTCATCGGTCGTTAGCCGCCGGCAGCCATGGTTGGTGAGCAGGTAAGTGTTTTCAATGGTGGCTACCCCGCGGCCAGGGAAAATAAACTTGGGTTCGAAGGCGAAGACCATCCCCGGTTCCAGTATCTGTTTGCTGCCCCGGGCCAGGCCGATGCCGTTGGTGGGCGCATCCAGGCAGCCACTGAGGCCATGTTCGATCAGGCTGCTTTGCAGGGCTGTAATTCTCCGGTAAATTTCCGCTACAGGAACTAAAATATAAGGTTCGCGGAATTTTTCGCAAGTTGCGGTGGTTTGGTGGTCAGGAAGGGTCACAGTTTTTCTTCGATGCGGCTGATATAGGACTCAATTTCATTTTTCAGTTTGCTCAATTCATTGAGCCGGTTATCAATCTCAGCGCTATGGTGATGGAGGAGTTCCACCACCTTGGGCAGGATCTTTTTATTGGAGCGGTGGATAGAGTATATCCGTTCCAGTTCGGCCACATCATTCAGGGAGAGACCGAGAAGTTTAAGCTTTTTGATAAATTGCAGGCGGCGCAGATCATTATCCGTGTAGATGCGCCGACCCCCTTCCATTCTTTTGACCCTATTGAGCAGGCCGATTTCCTCATAGTAACGGATGGTCCGGGAGCTCATATCCAGCATCTTGCCCATCTCACCGATGCGGTAAGTCTGCACGCCAGAAGAATTTTTGCTCTTGGTTTCAGTCATTGATGTTTTCGCTTGACCAGTAAAAATATATCGCTGGTTTGCCCTTTCAAGGTTTCCTGTTTGTTTTATTTTACCATGAAGTGCATGGAGAACATGAAGGGTTAAAGGATGAAACTTTTCAAGCCATCTTTCAACAAGGGAACATTGAAATTGATCAGGAGTCCATAATTGATCTCGGCTAATTTCATTTCATGTAAGTAAGTATTTGCACTTCATGGATGTCTATAATTTTGTTAACACTTTTGATCTCTATAATGATTTCATCCTCTACCAATATATCAATTCTATAACCACAATCCAGGCAAATTCCCTTGTATTCAATGGGTAACGTTTGCTGTCGCTTAAAAGCAATTCCGTTTAAATTGAGTTCCTGTGTCAGGCATTGTTCATACGTTGATTCCAGTAACCCTGGTCCAAGAGTTCGATAGATTTCAATAGTATATCCAACTATCTGATTTGAATGTCTGCTGAATGGCATGTTTCATGCCCTTCATGGTAAAAAGAGATGAAAAAACCATGTTACACTTGGAATTAATCCTTCTTTAGCGTTAGGAGATTAGAATGTCAATCTTTTTCAGGGAGCAAAAGCAAGGGTATGAGAGCTTGATTGTCGCCTGATGGTGAAATATAAGCGGTTAATTTTTCCCATTATAATCCAATAGTTATAGGTATTTAACGGTCTATTGCCAGGGTTAGTGCCTGGCTGATAGCGGCGAAAAATTAATTTTTATTATATTCTCATTTGCCAGCTAACGTTAGCTGATTTTTGTTGGCAAAGAAAATTATATGTTATATTTGGGCCTTCACTGATATAAAAACGTTTTATGCTGAATTTATAAGGATGGACCCCAGTTAGAGGAAACAAATGGCTACTGCGCAGAATGAACCATTATTGAAAATCGATAATATTTCCCTGAGCTTTGGTGGGGTGAATGCCCTGCTGGGGGTCAGTCTTGAGGTGCAAAAAGGGGAGATATTTTCTATTATCGGTCCCAACGGTGCTGGGAAATCCAGTATGTTCAATTCCATCAGTGGATTGTATCACCTCCAGCGAGGCAAAATTTATTTTAAAGGGCGGGATATAACTGCAATGCCACTCTATAAGATAACCGCTCTGGGCATTGCCCGGACATTTCAGAATATCGAGCTTTTCTAAGGGCATGACGGTGCTCGATAACCTGATGCTGGGCCGGCATATATTAATGAAGACCGGCTTGCTCAGCGGGGGGCTCTTTTTCGGCAAGGCCCAGCGTGAAGAATTGGCCCATCGGAAAGTGGTCGAAGAAATTATTGATTTTCTTGAGATTGAGCACATCCGGAAAACACAGGTGGTTATGCTGCCGTACGGCCTGCAGAAGCGGCTGGAGTTGGGCCGGGTCCTGGCCCTGGAGCCGGACCTGCGGATCATTGATGAACCGATGGCCGGAATGAATCTGGAAGAAACTGAAGATATGGCCCGTTTTATCCTTGATATCAACCAGGAGCGTCAGATCACCGTTTTCCTGATTGAGCATGATATGGGAGTGGTGATGGATATCTCCGATCGGGTGGCCGTACTTGATTTTGGCGAGCTGCTGGCTATGGGAACCCCCGAAGAAGTGCAGCAGGATCCGGTGGTGGTGAAGGCTTATCTGGGTGATGAGGATGTTGATCTTTATAAAAGGTAAAAGGGGTTCAAGGTTTAAGGAAGTCAACGTACAAGGGATACGTTACATGATGTTCGGGCTTGGCTCGCAGCCGTGTCTGCCGATATGCAGGCGGGATTGGCCGCCGGCAATTGATTTTTCGGGTCTCTGAAGTCCAGACTGATAAGCTGAAGGATAAACTTGAGGCTGCGGGGTTTAAGGTGACCAGCATCTCCCCCATTCAATAAATAATAAGCGATCAGCAGTTAGCCATTAGCTTTTAGCTTTGGAAAATCAGGATTTTACACTCGGCAGAGACATATAAAGGCTAACTGCTCAATCTGCATCCCAGTTCGAGGGCCGTGATATTCGCGGCCTTTATTTTTTGCTTGATTGGCATTTTCTCCAAAGCTGAGCGAAACTGGATAGTTGAATAGGGAAAACCGGAATGGGCGGTGGCAAATCCGGTAAGCAGCAGGTTGATGGCTTGGGGAAGGTTGTGTTCCATAGCGATGCGGCTTGCCGGTATTGTCGCCATCTGGTATTCATCCAATGTGGTTAAAGTTTTTTCTGTATTAATGAAAAGTTGTCCGTGTGGCCGCAAAAGATGGAGGATAGTCGGAAGTTCCTCAGCTGCCAGCAGCAGAAGAATATCCGCTTCGCCATTGCTGATGAGTGGAGACTGGTATCCCCCAATTTTCAGGTGACTGCTGACTGATCCACCGCGCATGGCCATTCCGTGGCTTTCATAGGAGATAAGCTGGTCGCCGGATTGCATGGCAACTTCAGTGAAAAGTCGGGAAAGAAAAACGACCCCTTGGCCGCCGACGCCGGCAATAATGATTTTTAGCTTATTCATTTTCCACCTTTATTTTCACTCCTCCCTACTTGATGCACTCGTAAAAAGTCACAAAACCGATGGCACAGTAAAAGCTTCATATTCGAGGCATGCAAAACCTGAGTTATGAGGCGTACTTACAGTACCTTGTAATGACGAAGGTTGCAGCTCACTCTTCTCCAACAATAGCACCAAAGGGACAGACCTCAATACATAGGCCGCAGGCGACGCAGGTAACTGGGTCGATATGAACGGTCCCGGATTCGTCGCTGATAAATGATGGACATTCATAGCTTTCGATACAGGTGCCGCAGGCAGTACAGTCATCCGTGACTTTGACTGCTGTGAAATGTCTGGCCTCTTTTCTGGCGGTGCTGTCCATCATGCAAGGGTGGCGGGCGATAACCACCGCAATTCCCCCGGTTTCAGCTTGTGTATAGCGCCAGGCTTTTGCCAGTTCGTCCTGCAGTTTTTCCTGGTTGTAAGCATCAACAACACACAGATGGTTGATGCCGGTGCCGCTGATTATTTTTTCAAGTGGCAAGGCAGGACCCTGGCTGCCGTTTACTCGCAGACCGGATGCTGGGGTTGGCTGATTGCCGGTCATGGCGGTGGTTTCATTATCGAGCAGCAACAAAACAAAGCGACTGTCTTCCAGACGGGCATTGATCAGGGCTGGAATTCCTGAATGGTAAAAGGTTGAGTCACCAATAACCGCGGCGATGGGGGGGATTTCAGTGCCACGATTGGCAAATGCCTGGTACATGGCTGAAGCCTGAGTGATGGAAGCCCCCATGCAGAGACAGGTATCCAGGGCTTTGAGGTTCAAACCCAGGGTATAACAGCCAATATCACCGGTATAGATGCCATTTTTCAAGGTCTTTTTCAGGGCGTAAAAACTGGATCGGTGAGGACAACCTGGACAAAGTCGGGGCCGTCGGGGAATAATGTCGGAAGATTTTTCCGGTCTGGCTGGTGGCTGTTTCCCAAGTTGTCGGTAAATGATCGTTTCCACCAGGCCGGGAGTCAATTCCCCGGCTTCGGGAATGATTTGATCAAAGCGACCGGAAACCCGATCCCGGCGCCCAAACTGCATTTCTATAACCGGGTAGGTTTCCTCAATAACCAGAATTTTGCTAAAGTTATTCAGTAAAGCCTCTATGGATGGTTGATGCAGGGGGAAAGGGAGGTCAACCTTAAAGAGTTGAACCTGAGCCTGTGAGTCTTTCATCTCGGCGATAATATCAGCCGCCAGGCTCCAGGCAAAACCTGAAGCGACAATGGCCAGAGCGCCGTTGTTTTTATTGTTTTTATGATGGTCATCATAAAAGGCAAACCGGGGATCATGACGGAGCTTTTCCAGTTTTTGGTTTAACTTCTGGTGCAAAACAAAACGGTGCCTGGGCGTTGCCGCCCAGCGGGAAGGCTCCTTGTTAAACCGGGGAGGATCGCCATGAGATTGTAATGGTTCGGGCTGTATATTCTGGCGGGCGTGGCATATGGTTGATGTGGGTCGCACCATAACCGGAACCTGAAATTCTTCGGAAAGGGCAAAGGCCCGGGAAACCATGGACTTGGCGTCGGCCGGGCTGGCCGGGTCAAAAACCGGAATTTTTGCCATCATGGCGAAAAATCTGCTGTCCTGTTCCGTTTGTGAACTGTACGGCCCCGGATCATCGGCTGAGATTACGACCATGCCCCCATCAACACCGATGTATGCTCCACTCATTAACGGGTCGGCGGCTACATTGAGTCCCACCTGCTTCATTACCGCCGCACTGCGCATGCCGGTTGCCGCAATGGTCAGGGCCGCTTCCATGGCGACTTTTTCATTGATTGTCCACTGGCCATAAACCTTTTGTTCTTCCTGCTTTGCCTGGGTGACAAAACTGGGTAGAATTTCCGAGGCCGGGGTGCCCGGATAGGAGTAAACAAATCCACAGCCACTTTCCAGCATTCCCCGGGCAATGGCTTCATTTCCCAAATATATTTCCTCTTTTTTTATCTTCATCGTAATCTCAGGCCGTCAGAGCGTCGTTTCCGATTGCGCAGGGCCTGAATCATCATGCCAATAATAATTCCAAGCAGTATGACTGCGGCCCCGGATAAAAACCATTTTATTGTGTAGGCTCGTTTTAGCAGATCCTGATCATCTTTTTGGTTGTCATAGACGGTTTTGATTTCCTTGTATTTTTTCAGCAGGGTTTCATGCTTTTCTTTCAATTCCAGGAATTGGGCTGAGTCGGTTTTCAATGTATTGTAATCATGACTCAACGCCTTGACTTTTTTGGTTAATTTCTTGACTTCCGACAGCAGGCTGGTATTGCCCCGGCGGTATTCATGGTTGGTGCTGCTCAGGGCATCAACTTTCTTCTTCAGTTCTTCGACCTGTCTTTGGGCCGTTGATAACAGGAGAGAGGCTGGTTTCCGGTTGGTCAGATAGCGTTGTAATACCCAGCCTTCCTTTTTCGGACCATAGCTTACCCGGGCCCATTCCTCATCTTTTTCAGCAAAGTTTGTCACGGCGGCGCCCGGCGGTAAAAAAGTCATTATTTTGTATTCCCTTCCCCGGCCGGCCCGAATGGGAATCACCCGGAGAGTATCAGACACATATTGTCTGAATGGTTCACCGGCCGTCTGTCCATTAAGGGGCAGAGACACTATGAGTCCCAGGATAAGGACTAGAATAAAAAAATGATGGTGTAACCTCGGCATTATGTTAATCCTCCTTCAGGTTGTAGGACATAATCTGGTGATTAGGGCAGTATCAAAAACCTAAATTAAGCTATTAGCTATTGGCATTTAGCTATTAGTTTAATGATTACAATATGTTGGCTACTGCTAACTTTCACCCATTGGGTGTTATTTTTCATCAACGTAATGCTTTGGTTTTTCAAAGCTAAACGCTAATGGCTAACCGCTAATTGCTCAACCTAGGAAAAAATAACATTATCTGCCCGTTGGTAATAGCTGGTTTTCCTGGAATATGGTGATTAATTGCTCGACAATTCTTGCGGTTGCTCCCCAGATTACCTGGCTGTTAATATGATAGGCAATCAGGGAAATAAGCCGCTGGCCGTTAAAATAGTAAAAATTATACTGGTTGGTTGTTTCAATAAACTGGGCAATCGGTACCGTGATCAGATGCTCTACTTCCTGATTATTAAGCTGGAACGAATAGGGATGGGGAATCAGACCCAAAAAAGGTGAAACCAGGAATCCGGTGGTGGTATCCACTTCATCAAGGCGACCGATAATGGTTATATCTCTGGATTTAATCCCTACTTCTTCATCGGTTTCCCGTAAACAGGTTTCCAGCAGTGATCTGTCACTGTTTTCTTTAACTCCACCGGGGAAAGACACCTCTCCTTTGTGGTGTTTTAACTGCTGACTGCGTTTGATCAATAAAAGGTGTGCCTCTCCTTCCCGGATGAATAAAGGGCAGAGCACCGCTGCCCTGACCCCATCAGGAAAGGAAAGCGGCTGATATTTATAGTTTGCCAGAGCTGAGGTTAATTGGTGTCCAGTCATTTGATGATAATTACCAGTATATTTTTCAAGACAGCCTTAAGTATACTGCAGATTAATATGCTTTTTAAAGGCTCAACTTTCTGACTTGCATTGCCAGGGACATTACAGGATGTTCGGGCTTGGCTCATAGCCGTGTCTGCCGACAGGCAGGCGGCCAATGCCTTGGAAGCCGGTCATGGACGGCCGGCGAGAATGAGCGAGAGCCACGCCGGAACATCCCTGGAAATTTTTTTAGTAATTTTAGCGCAAGTCAGTGGTGTTCGGTTAGGTTCTCGTAACTTTTAACTGATGCTGATCTCAGCGCTTTTTGGCGCTCGTTTGCCTGCATTTCCAACGGCTCATGACGCTAAAATTGCCAAACTCGCCCTTAGGGGGCTCAAACAGGGCAATTTTTTACGCTCTATTCGCCGGGAAAAGCAACTGTAACTCACGATGTTGCGCTGAAACAACATCAGTTAACGACATTGCAGACAACGCAAAAAACATATCGGACACTGCTGAGCGCAAGTTAGAAAGTTGAGATATATTTTGTAACAGATGCAAAATGTCCAGTCAATTTTTTTCAACCTTTCTTGAAATTTTTTGCTTCTAGGCAATCTGGCCGGAGAAAGTCCCGGCAGCTTCCTGGTAGTATAACTGCTCACGTCCATGATTTTTAGGCGAAAAATGAAAAATAACCAGTTTTTTCACCTGGGCTTCCTGGGCCAGTCTGCCCGCCTGGGATGCGGTTAAATGATAAGTCTGATCGGCCTTCTGCTGATCATTATCCAGAAAGGCAGCTTCACAGAAAAGAATATCGCCGCCCCTGATTAACTCTTTTACCAACTCAAAATTTTTCCGGCCGGCGTTAATATCGGTGACATAACCGATTTTCTGGCCAGGGGTGATAATGGTTAGTAATTGGGTGAGTTCCTGGAGGGAGTAGACTTTCCCTGCCACCTTAAAACAGGTATTTTCAGGGATTTTGTTGCGGATTGCTTTCCGTAGTTCCGTTAGCCAGGGACCCCGAGGCCAGGAATTTTTATCCAGAACATTCTGGCGGAAATTGATATGGAACGGTTCCTGAAGACTGTAGGCGGCACAGGGGATTTTGTGATCCAGAATGACGCCCTGCACTGAAAAATTTGGTGTCGAGAGGATGGTATGATTGGAAAATGGGGTTTTTTCAAGGGACTGTTCCTGGAAGCCATCCCGGCAGAAGAGAGTTTGGGAAAACAGGTGCTGGTCAGGATGTATCTCAGAGATGGTCAAAGAGAGGGAGTAGTTTTCCACCAGGTTCCAGGTGTATCCTGCCAGTTTCCCTCGTACATGCTGTAAAATGCCCGGTGGTCCAAAAATACGGATATGTTTTTTCCGTCCCAGAACACAGCGTAGCAGTTGATCGAAACCAATAAAATGATCCATGTGGCAATGGGAAACAAAAATATAGCTTATTTTCATTAATTTCTTGGCCGGCAGCCGGGACAGGTCTCCCAAGTCGAAAAGAACTGCTGTTTTTTCATGCCTTATCTGCATGAAAACGGCCGGATCACCAAAAGGTTTATTAACCAGTTGGGGGAGAAAGAGAGGGGTCATCTTTTTTAGCTTTCAAGTGTTGTTGCCGGCTACTGTTCCAGAAAGGATTTGCTCACATCGGTTGATATTGCCTGGAAAATGGATAAAAAGTCAAGATAGTCTTAACCCATCTGGAATTCCGATATAAGGCCTATATTTTGTCAACTGAAGTTACTTCAAGCGCTTTTTTGCGCTCGATTACCTGTTTTTTCAACGACTCATTACGCTGAAATTGCCAAACTCGCCCTTTCGGGCTCAGACAGGTCAATTTCTGCGCTCCATTCGCCGGAAAAAACAACGATATCTTACGATGTCGCGCCGGAAGTAACTTCAATTGAACATCCTGCAAAAGTTTCCTTATATCGGAATTCCAGTAACCCATGTTTGATGGTTTCGTAAAAAGTCCAGCTCCGGATTTTCAACCACAACATGTAGTGTTTTTATGTGTCAATTTCCCTGTATATGGTAGTCAATTTTTCGAATTCTGATTTTTTACGAGTGCATCATGTTTGACAGCATGAAAAATAAATCTATTATAATCAATAGGTTATAAATTTTAAAAAGCGTTTTCAGTCCACTTGCTGCGGCCACACATCTGTAAAGTAAGTAATTGTTCTTGAGGATGTCCCGGCATGGCTCTCGCTCATTCTCGCTGCACATCGTGTGCCGCTCCGAGGTGCCCGCCGCGAATCACCATCGTGGTGGTTCGTTCGGCGGGCAATGCCGCCTGCCTGTCGGCAGACACGGCTATGAGCCAAGCCCGGACATTCTTAGGCAATTGCTTTATAAACGTGAGATATTGATAAACATAAGATTAATGATTTCAATATATTATAATTAGTTACTCAGAAGGCCAAGGGGTACTACACTTTCATATAATATCAATACTTTGCCTATCCGAGGGGCACTGCAAATGAAAAATACAGAATTTTCCTTGAAATCATTAGCTTTTTTCGGCTGAAATGACCAAAAAAGGCAAATTTTGCTAAAATTTTTTAAACATGGGTTAAGTCGGGAACAGCATTCCGCGTTTCCAGGCTGGATGATTCCGGAGCTGTATTAGAAAAACTAAAAAATTGAATTCATTTACCTTCTATGCTAAGTCGGGAAGGGAAAAGTGAAGTGGCTATTGCCTTAAGTAAGAACCTCCCCTGGTAACAATCAGGGTCTAGCTGACATACAGGACCTGACTTATGAACAAAAAAGTAGTGAAAAGACCTTTCAGACCTCAATGCATGGCGACGGGCATTGGCAGCCTGCCTTACTGCCAGGTTGATGAGGCTGCCGAAGCCATCATGGAATTTCTGAAAGAAGCGCCATTCTGGCCACAGCTCCCCAATCGGAGTTATTTGGAAAACATGTATGCCCAGTATGCAGAACAATTTCCGGGCATGGTCATTGATGTCAAGCAAAAGCAGATGTTTGTGGATGCCGGGAGCGATGAGTTTCCGGCCCAGCTTGAAGTTTTTTATGATAAAATCATTCGGGATGAGGTGGATTATTTTGCGGTCAGTGAAAAGTTTGCCGCCGGGCTTTGGGAAGTTCCGTCTTTATTAAGCAGTTCCCCGTTGTCCATCAAAATTATGAAAGGCCAGGTTACTGGCCCCATCAGTTTTGGCATGACGGTAACCACAGCGGATAAAAAATCCATCATTTACGACGCGACCCTGGCTGATGTGCTGGTAAAGCATCTGGCAATGAAAGCCCGCTGGCAGGAGACCTATCTGCAGAGGTTGTTTCCCCATCAGCCGGTGATGATGTTTTTTGATGAACCTTATATGGTTTCTTTTGGCACCGCATTTTGTCCCTTATCCCGGGAAACCGTGGTGGCGATGCTGGATGAGGTTTTTTCGGTGGTTCATGGCTTGAGCGGGGTGCATTGTTGCGGTAATACGGATTGGTCCTTGTTGCTTCAGACCTCTGTTGATGTGCTTAATTTTGATGCTTTTGAATATGTAGATAACCTTTTTTTATACCATGAAGATCTTTACCGGTTTATTGAACGTGGAGGATATCTGGCTTGGGGTATAGTGCCTACCAGTGAAGCAATTTTACAAGAGAGTGCTGAATCTTTGTTCCAGCGATTTATTTCCCAGGTGGTGAAGTTGGAGGCTATGGGATTCAGCCGTGAGACCGTGTTGGTCCAGAGTTTTATTACTCCCAGTTGTGGTTGTGGTTCTTTGCCTGTTTCATGGACTGAGAGAATTTTGCGGTTGACCAGTGAACTTTCTTCCATGATCAGAGAGCATTATGGGTTGTGTTAGGGTTGACATTCTGTCTTGGGGCTCATATCTTCGGATTTAAGCTGGTCCAAGCTGCTGTAGCCGAAACCAATAAAGTATGTTGAAAGTGTTGTTACCCTGAAGCATGAAGAACTTGAAGTTTGCTTAAAAAAATCTTCACGACCTTCATGTCCTTCATGGTCGCATTCTTTTTTGATCTTTTTGGGTAACATTTCATTATTAATCAGTAGTGTCTGGTTAGAAACTTGCGTATTGTTGACGGCCGCTGATTTCAGCGCTTTTTGACGCTCGACAGTCTGTTTTTCCAATAGCTCATGGCGCTAAAATTGCCAAACTCGCCCTTTCGGGCTCAAACATGTCAATTTTTACGCTCTATTTGCTGGGAAAAGCAACGAGCTACCTTCACGATGTCGCGCTTGAAACAGCGCCGGCTAACAACCTTACCCACTATGCAAAAAGCAAACTGGGCAACGCTGGTTATTAATCGACTAAACTTCTGAATATCGATTGTGGTATCTTGATTTCTGATTTCACGTAAAATGGTGGATGATAGCCATGCCTGCTGATAACAAACATCTGTACCATGTTGTTCCCTTGGTTGATATCTATAAAACCGCTGAGGATATCATTGTTTACATTGACCTTCCGGGAGTGAAAAAGGATCAGATAAAACTTAATATCGAAGGTGATCGTTTACAGCTGGTATGTGAAAAGCCGGATGAACGTCCGAATCTGTCGAAGGGATTTTTTCATTTAATGGAGCGGGAATATGGTTTTTTCCGGCGCGAAGTTGTTTTGCCCTCCGGCCTGCAGCCGGAAAAGGCGGAAGCGAAAATGGACGACGGGGTGTTGATGGTTCGCATTCCCCGGGGATTTAGCCGGTAGAAAAAATAAAGAATAGACTAACTAAGGCGGGCTGCGCCCGCAACCCAAAAGAAATTTACCGGGATGTTCCGGCATGGCTCTCACTCATTCTCGCCGGCCGTCCATGGCCGGCTCCGAGGCGTCCGCCGCGAATCACCATCCAGGTGATTCGTTCGGCGGCCAATTCAGCCGTGCCTGTCGCCGTGCCTGTCGCCGTGCCTGTCGCCGTGCCTGTCGCCGTGCCTGTCGCCGTGCCTGCCGGCAGGCTGGGCAGACACGGCTGCGAACCAAGCCCGAACATCCTGAAATGTATTCTCGGCAATGTCAGGTAAAAAGTACAATTTTCTTGTTTTTTATACCCCTCAAGGGGGTACTGAAAAGAGTGACAGAAATTCAGGAGTAAGTTACTAATCAGGTGCGGGATGGAAAGCTCAAAGGCCGCATCTTTTGTTTGGAGGAAATAGCGTGAGCGAAAAAGAAAAGAAAAAAGTTGAAGCTGTAGAGCCGCATGATTCACTGGTTGAAGAAGAAACTCAACCTGATGCTCCTCTGGAAAACAAGGATGAAGATGATGGAGATCTGGTGATCCCCAATGAACTGCCCTTGTTGCCCATTCGGGATGTGGTGATTTTCCCTTTTATGATCATGCCACTTTTCGTTGGTCGTGAATCATCCATAAAGGCGGTGGATGAGGCCCTGAACGGTGACCGGCTGATTTTTCTGGCGACCCAGAAGAATGTGGCAGAAGAAAATCCGAGTCCGGACGATATCTACCAGGTGGGCACTATTTCGATGATTATGAGGATGTTGAAATTACCGGACGGGCGGGTGAAAATCCTGGTGCAGGGGCTGGCAAAAGGAAAGATCAAAAAGTATCATCGGCAGGATCCCCTGTTTATGGTTGAGGTGGAGAAAATTGATGAGCCTTCCTCCGGCGAAGCTGACCTGGAAATGGAAGCCATGATTCGTACGGTTAAAGAACGGTTGGAAAAGGTCATCGCGCTGGGGAAATCAATCTCACCTGAAATTGCTGTCGTCTTGGAAAATATTAATGATCCCGGGCGTTTGTCTGACTTGATTGTTTCAAATCTGGGCCTGAAGGTTGAGGTTTCCCAGGAGTTTATGGAAACGGTCGAGCCCCGGGACCGGTTGCTGCATATTAATGAAATTCTGGCGAAAGAGATTCAGGTGCTGGAGATGCAGGTTAAAATCCAGAGCCAAGCCAAGGATGAAATGACAAAAACCCAGCGGGAATATTTTCTGAAAGAACAGATGAAGGCCATTCGTAACGAGCTGGGTGACTTGGATGAACGAACCCAGGAAATGGATGAACTGCGGGATAAAATTAAAAAATGCAAAATGCCAAAACAGGCCAACAAGGAAAGTGTTAAACAGTTGGAACGTCTGGAACGTATGCATCCGGACTCAGCTGAAGCCAACATCATCAGAACCTACCTGGATTGGATGATTGAGCTGCCTTGGAATAAAAAAACCCGTGATAATCTGAATTTAAAGCAGGTCCGGAAGATACTGGATGAAGACCATTATGGTTTGAATAAGATAAAGGATCGTATTATTGAATACCTGGCGGTCTGTAAACTGAAAAATAAGTTGAAGGGGCCAATTTTATGTTTTGTCGGTCCTCCGGGGGTGGGGAAAACTTCCCTGGGGAAATCCATTGCCCGGGCTCAGGGACGCAAGTTTTTTCGCTTCTCATTAGGGGGAATAAAAGATGAAGCCGAGATTCGTGGTCATCGGCGGACCTATATAGGGGCCTTGCCCGGCCGTATTATCCAGGGAATCAAACAGGCAGGTACGAAGAATCCTGTTTTCATGATGGATGAGATAGATAAGGTAGGTTCTGATTTCCGCGGTGACCCTTCCTCGGCTCTGCTGGAAGTATTGGATCCGGAACAGAATTTTGAATTCAGTGATCACTATCTTAATGTTAACTTTGATCTGTCCAATGTGATGTTTATTACTACGGCCAACACTCTTGATACCATACCGGCTGCCTTGCGTGATCGGATGGAAATTATTGAGCTGTCCGGTTATAGCGATGAGGAAAAACTGTATATTGCCCGGCAATATCTCCTGCCCAGGCAGTTGGAGGAAAATGGGATCAGCGAGAAGTATATGACCTTGTCCGATCAGGGGATCCTGCAGGTTATTTCCCGCTATACCCGGGAATCGGGAGTCCGGAATCTGGAGAGGGAGATTGGTAGTTTATGCCGTAAGGTAGCTACTCGGATTGCCACTGAGGGGGAGATTGGCGTTACCCGGATTACCTCCCAGAATTTGCATAAATTCCTGGGGCCGCCACACTTCCTGCCGGAAGAAAACCTGAGAAAAAACCAAGTGGGGGTTGCTACCGGTCTGGCTTGGACCGCCTATGGCGGGGTGGTTTTGCAGGTGGAAACCACCGTGATGCCGGGAAAGGGAAATTTGGCTCTCACCGGGCAACTTGGTGATGTGATGAAGGAGTCGGCCCAGGCAGCGCTCAGTTATATTCGTTCCCGGGCGACCGAGTTTGGCATTGAGGCCAAAACTTTCAAGGAAAACGATATCCATATTCATGTACCGGCAGGTGCCACGCCAAAAGACGGTCCATCTGCCGGCGTCACGATGTTGACATCTTTGGTATCGGCTTTGACGGGAATTCCTGTCTATCAAGCGGTGGCCATGACTGGAGAAATAACTCTTACCGGTCGGGTAATGCCTATTGGGGGGTTGAAGGAAAAGGTGCTGGCAGCGGTAAGGTTTGGGGCCTCGACGGTGTTGTTCCCGGAAGCAAATAAGAAAGATTTGGTCGATATCCCCAAAAAGATCCAGAAAAAGATATCTCTGGTGCCGGTTCATAATGCTGATGATGTGCTTCAGAGGACCCTTACCCGACAACCGGAGAAAACAGCCGGTAAAAAGGAAAAATGATTGACCTTCATGAGCTGATATCCTGGGTGTTCCATGGTTGAAAAACCGGCGGTCGGGGATTGTGGCGAATTTGTCCTGATTGACAGGATCAGCAAGCTGCTGCCTCCGGTCAGCGGGCTGGTGAAACTGGGGCTCGGCGACGATGCTGCCGTTATTTGCCAATCGGGAGGAGAAGCCTTGCTGGTAACCACCGATATGTTGGTGGAGGGCATTCATTTTGATTGTTCCTTTATCTCAGCGGTGGATATAGGTTGTAAGGCCCTGGCCGTTAATCTCAGTGATATTGCCGCCATGGGGGGAATTCCCACCTGTTGTTTTCTCGGCCTTGCTTTACCTCCATCCCTTCCACTGGCTTGGTTCACGGATTTTATTGCCGGAATGCTGGATACCGCCGGCCATCATGGGGTTCAATTGCTTGGCGGCGATACGGTGGCCTCCCAACAGATTACTATTGCCATTACCCTGCATGGGCGGGCAGCAGAAACGGAAATCGTCTACCGGAAAGGGGCAAAACCCAGCGACCGACTCTATGTTTCCGGAACTTTGGGCGATAGTGCCTTGGGGTTACAATTGCTGCAGCAGCAGGGAAAAAGGCCGGATATGGATAAAAACCCGGCGGAAAGTTTTCTCATTAACCGGCATCGACGGCCACAGCCCCGGATTCAGTTGGCTCACCGGCTTGCAGTGACTCATCTGGCTTCTTCAATGTTGGATGTCAGTGATGGCCTGCTGGGAGATTTGGACCATCTTCTGGTTGCCGGTGGTCACTTGGGAGCTGAAATTATCCTTGACCAGTTACCTTTATCTCCGGCCTATCGACAGTTTCAATCCCTGGATTTGCTGGATGGCTATCTGCCGGCTTTGACCGGGGGCGAGGATTATGAATTACTTTTTACCGTATCGGCTGAGCGAGAGGATGAACTGGCCGCGCTATTAGTTGAGGGTGAAGTAGATGCCTGTTGCCTTGGCAGCATTGAGGAAAAAGCTGGAATTCGCCTCAAGTTACCCGGGGGGGAGCTGTTTGCCGCTGACGACCTGCATGGCTATGACCACTTCTCAGAAGATAATGCGTGATGATGGAGAAAATCTAGTGAAACAGTACCTTGGAGACCTGCAGGAACACCAAAATGTAAAAACCGTTGTGTTGGTGGTGCGTAAGTCGGTGGCTCGCTCCCGTAAGGACAAGGAATATATTGCCTTGAAAATTCGGGATAAGAGCGCCGAAATGAGCGCTCATATTTGGGATAATGTGGAGGCATATCGTGATCGGTTCAAGGAAAATGATTATGTCCTGATCAAAGGCCGGGTGGTATCCTTCCAGGGGATACTTCAATTGAATGTTTTTCACCTTGAACCATTTCAGGGGGAAGTGGACCCGCGGGATTTTCTGCCTCAGACAGAGAAAAATATTGGTAATATGAAATTGGTATTGCGAAATGCAGTGGAAGAGGTGAAGAACGAGTGGCTGGTTCGGTTGCTGAAGGAGTTTTTTCTGCGGGATAAAGATTTTCAGGGTTGCTTTGAACTGGCTCCGGCAGCCAAATCCATGCATCATGCCTGGCTGGGAGGTTTGCTGGAACATACCGTCGGAGTGCTTCAGTTGGCCCAACAGGTAGCTCCCCTTTATCCGTATCTTGATCAGGATTTGCTGGTTGCTGGAGCCTTGCTGCATGATATAGGCAAAGTTGAAGAGCTCAGCTATGAAAAATCCTTTGGCTATACTTCCAGGGGCCGATTGCTGGGTCATATTGTTATCGGGGTTGAAATGGTCAGGGAAAAGGCCGCGAAGATTTCTGGATTTCCCCCGTCCCTGTTGATGCTGATTGAACATCTGCTCCTCAGCCATCATGGTGAATATCAATGGGGATCTCCGAAACGTCCTAAAATTCCTGAAGCAATTTTACTGCATTACCTGGATGATCTGGATGCCAAATTGAATTCCATTGCCTCATTTTGTTCCGGGCAAAGGGAGAATGGTGCCACTTGGACTAATTACAATAAGGTTTTTGAGCGATATTTTCTCCTGGATCGGAATATAGACATGGGTGATAAAGCTGAGGAGGAGACCAAGTCCGATCCTTCACCGCCTGAGAACCCCATGCTTTTTTGACGGACTTTAAAAAATTCATGCTCCCCTCTCTTGACAAGCAGTGTTTCATGTGTTTTGCTGTAATAAATAAGGTAGTGTCCATCCGGAAACATTCATTTCTTGATGAACGTTTTCAGCGATCAGCCGTCAGTAAAACATTGGAAAAGCAGATGTTTAAGCTGACTGCAGAAAGCTGAGAGTTGATTGCCCATCTGGAAAAACCAGTTTCCGGATGGAAACAAGGTAAGGAGAATGAAGGACCTGATTCAGGGGGGAAGGAGGTATTGGAGATAGTATTTTCGCTAATAAATGTCAGGTCGGATTGTATCTGAAAATGAATGGTTGTCCTGGAAATTTGAACATTTTTCGGCAGCCCGATGACAAGGGAGGGTGAGTTATGGAAGATAGTGTTTATAAAGTTGTTGAGTTAGTGGGTACCAGTGCCAAATCCTGGGAAGATGCAGTTAAAAATGTGGTAAAGAAGGCAAAAGACAGCCTGCAGGATTTACGGGTTGCGGAAGTATCGGAGCTGGATGTCAAGATTGAGAATGGAGAAGTGGCTGCCTATCGGGCTAAAGTAAAACTTTCATTTAAATATAATAGCTGAGTGTTTGCCAGAAATTATTATTCAGCATTCATGAGAAGCGGGGATTTCCCCGCTTTTTCATTTTTTCACTGCCTGCCTTTTTATCGGATTTTTAACCCTTCCCCCTGATCATGGTAAAAAAATCTTATATCTGAATTCCGGTCATCATTATCAGCCTTGACAAATAAAACAGGCATTGCTATTTTAGCAATGTTGGCGCTCTATGCTGATGAGTGCTAATATTGGAGGAAGGGTCCCCATGGAAAATCTGACGGAAAGATATGATCGTATTCTGAATGCGATTGTTTCAAGCTATATCTGCTCAGCGGAGCCGGTTGGCTCGCGAACACTTTCCCGGAATGCGGCTTTTGATCTCAGCCCTGCGACTATTCGTAATGTCATGGCAGATTTGGAGGACCTGGACCTGCTATGTCAGCCGCATACTTCTGCCGGCAGGATACCCACGGATAAAGGCTTCCGTTATTATGTTGATCATTTGATGGAACTGCCGGAGTTGCCGGAGACGTTACAGGAAAAAATCAGGATGGCCTGTACCAGCCATCGGGGCAACATGGAAGAAATGCTGAAAGAAGGCATTATGGTCCTGTCCCGATTGGCGCCATATGTCAGTGTCGTCAGTCTGCCGCATTTTAATCAGACGACATTGAAGCAGATCCGCTTTGTTAGATTGAATGACCGCCAGATTCTGGCAGTAATGGTTTCTGGCTCAGGGTCGGTGCAGAATGTTTTGTTTGAGATGGACACGGTTTTTGCTCAGGATGATTTGAACCGATTTTCCAATTTTTTGAATCAAATGGTGGATGGTCTGACGCTGGAGGGGGTGAAGCGTAAGATATTTTCTCAGATGAAAGCGGATAAAGATGCTTATGACAGTGTGATGTCTCAGGTGCTCCGATTGAGTCAGAAGATGCTTGCTCAGCGGGTAGGTGATGATTCTGAGATTATGATTGACGGCAAACTGAATATCCTGGAACATCCGGAGTTTGCTGATTTCGATAAAATGAAACAACTGTTCCGGGCCTTCGAAGAAAAAAATATTATGGTTAAATTGCTTGATGAGGCTCAGAAAGGGGAACAGCTTCAGGTTTTTATCGGGGTGGAAAATCAGTGTGAAGAAATGAATGTTTGTTCCGTGGTCATGGCGGATTATGGTCAGGAAGGGCAGCCCATGGGAAAAATTGGGGTTATTGGTCCCACCAGGATGGAATATTCCCGGATTATTCCCCTGGTACGGTATACGGCCGAAGTTATTAACCAGTTAATGGATAATAGTTAGGCTGTGTTTGTAAGGTATGATATTTAATGGTAATGATTCCAGTGAAGGGTGCTGGCAAAGCTACCGAATTTGAGTGTGAAGGTGAGACTATGGCAAAACAGCAGACAACAATTTCCGCTGAAACTGCTGCTGGGCAGCAAAGTGATGAGTCAAAGAATATTCCGGGTCAGGATATGAGTCCGGAAGAGCTGGCCCGGGAAAATGAGCAGTTAAGGGAATCCGTAGCGCAGTTGCAGCAGGAAAAAGAGGCCTTACAGGAACGGGCCTTGCGGCAGCAGGCGGACGGGGAGAATTTTCGTAAACGGATCACCCGGGAGAAAGAAGAATTTGCCCACTATGCCAAGGAAGAGTTTATCCGGGAAATTCTGCCGATCAAAGATAATCTTGAACGGGCCCTTGAGCATGGGGGTGGGGTAGATAATCCCCAGGCGATTATTGATGGGATCAACATGATTCTTGAACAGTTTTCATCCATCTTTGAAAAAATGGGGGTGACTTGCCTGATTTGTTATGGAGAAAAATTTGATCCTAATTTTCATGAGGCAATGATGCACCAGGAAGCCGCTGAGCATGAACCTAACACCGTTATTGCCGAACATCAGAAAGGCTATATTTACCATGGCCGGCTCCTGCGTCCAGCGCTGGTGACCGTTGCCAAGGCACAAAGTAAAGAGTCAAAATAATAATAAATAATTACCGGAGATTATCCACAGCAACATAAAAGGGCTGTTTTTTTGAGCCTGCCGATGGTGGCAGGTATAACAACAGTAAAAATCATCATATCAGTCGTCCAAACAGGTGCTTGGTTGGCTGGATATCCGAAATCAAGGAGGATAATATGGGAAAAGTAATAGGTATAGATTTGGGAACCACCAACTCCTGTGTTAGTGTTATGGAGGGTGGGGAAGCAAAAGTTATTACCAACGCCGAGGGTGGACGAACAACGCCTTCGATGGTCGCGTTTACCGAATCAGGTGAGCGGTTGGTGGGCCAACTGGCCAAGCGGCAGGCAGTTACCAATCCGGATCAGACGATTTTTGCGGTGAAGCGTTTGATCGGCCGTAAGTTCGACGCCCCTCAGGTTCAACAGATGAAGACGAAGGTCTCTTATAAAATTGTCAAGGCAAAAAACGGGGATGCCTGGGTAGAAATAAAGGGAAAGGAATATAGCCCGGCGGAAATTTCCGCCATGATTCTGCAGAAAATGAAAAAGACGGCGGAAGATTACCTGGGAGAACCGGTGACTGATGCTGTAGTTACGGTACCGGCCTATTTTAATGATAGCCAGCGCCAGGCCACTAAAGATGCCGGTAAGATTTCCGGTCTGAATGTGTTGAGGATTATTAATGAACCAACGGCTGCCTCCCTGGCCTATGGTGAGGACAAAAAGGTTGAGGGGAAAATCGCGGTCTTTGATTTGGGTGGCGGAACCTTCGATATCTCTATCATGGAGTTGGGTGATGGCGTTTTTGAAGTCAAGGCCACCAATGGTGATACTTTCCTCGGGGGAGAGGATTTCGATGAGCGGGTTCTGGACTATATCGCCGAAGAGTTTCGCAAAACCGAGGGGATTGATCTGCGGAATGATAAAATGGCTCTACAGCGTTTGAAAGAAGCGGCTGAAAAAGCCAAATGTGAGCTGTCCAGTTCCCTGGAAACTGATATTAATTTGCCCTTTGTTACCGCTGATGCCAGTGGCCCAAAACATCTGAATATGAAACTTACCCGGGGCATCCTGGAAGGTCTGGTAGCAGACCTGCTGGATCGGGTGAAGCAGCCCTGTATGATGGCTTTGAAAGATGCCGGTATTGCTGCCGCTGATATTCGCGAGGTTATCTTGGTGGGGGGGATGACCAGGATGCCCAGCGTCCAGGAGAAAGTGAAACAGATCTTTGGTCAAGAGCCCGGCAAAGGCGTGAACCCGGATGAAGTGGTGGCTATCGGTGCTGCCATTCAGGGTGGTGTCCTCAAAGGGGAAGTAAAGGATATACTGCTCTTGGATGTCACCCCTCTTTCTCTGGGAATTGAAACCCTGGGTGGGGTATCGACCAAGCTGATTGAAAAGAATACCACCATCCCGACGAAAAAAAGTCAGATTTTTACCACCGCGGCTGATAGTCAGACGGCTGTCAGTATTCTGGTTTTGCAGGGTGAACGGGAAATGGCGGCGGACAACAAAACCCTGGCCAAATTCGACCTGGTCGGAATTCCCCCGGCTCCGCGTGGGGTTCCTCAGGTTGAAGTCAGTTTTGATATTGATGCCAATGGCATTGTTCATGTTTCGGCTAAAGATAAAGCCACGGGGAAAGAGCAGTCGGTTGAGATCAAGGCTTCCAGTGGTCTGAGTGAGGAAGAGATTGACAAAATGGTCAAGGACGCGGAGGCTCATGCTGAGGAAGATAAACAGAAGCGTGAATTGATTGATCTTCGCAACCAGGCTGATACTCTCATTTATACCACGGAGAAATCCCTCAATGAAATCGGCGATAAAATTTCAGCGGAAGACCGGGGTAATGTTGAGTCTTCGTTGAATCAGCTAAAATCGGTTAAAGATGGCAGCGATGCCGCGGCAGTTAAAGCGGCTCTTGACTCGTTGACCCAATCATCCCATAAACTGGCAGAAGCTATGTATGCCAAGGCTTCTTCAGAAACCCAGGCAGAGCAAGGTGGTGAAACTGGTGAAGCTGGTGAAGCTGGTGCTGGGGAAGAAGTGGTTGATGCTGATTTTGAAGAAGTTAACGACGAAAACAAATAAATGAAGAAAACAGGCCACAGGTCATAGCTGATAATTTTCTGGTTGTGTCCTGTGGCCTCATTTTGTTTGCTGTTTCCATCCGGCTGCACGATGATGAAAAGCAGGAGAATAAAATTTGAAGCGTGACTATTATGAGGTATTGCAGGTACATCGTAATGCCTCCGAACTGGAGCTTAAAAAGACCTACCGTAAGCTGGCATTTCAATATCACCCGGATAAAAATCCCGGGGACAAAGAAGCTGAAGAGAAATTTAAAGAGCTTACGGAAGCCTATGAAGTACTTTCTGATTCGCAGAAGCGGGCTGCCTATGATCAATTTGGCCATGCCGGTGTGAACGGGAATGGCAGCGGTTTCCCGGGAGGTGGTTTCAGCTCTGATGGTTTTGGCAACTTTGGCGATATTTTCAGTGATTTATTTGGAGATGTTTTTGGGGCTTCTGCCGGTGGCCGTTCCCGCTCTTCCGCCCGCGGAGGGGAAAACCTGCGTTATACTCTTGATATTGAGTTTGAAGAAGCAGCTTTTGGGACGGAAGCAAAAATCAGGGTGCCGCGCCAGGTTTCCTGTCCTGAGTGCAGTGGTTCCGGTCTGGCTGCCGGCAGTCAGCCGGAAACCTGCGGAACCTGCCATGGTCGTGGACAGGTTCGTTTTCAGCAGGGGTTTTTCAGCGTCAACCAGACCTGTCCCACCTGTCATGGAGAAGGAGCAATTATTCGTAACCCCTGCCAAAACTGTAAAGGTACTGGCAGGATTGCCGGCGAAAAAAACCTTTCAGTCAAAATTCCGGCTGGGGTTGAATCAGGTTCACGGCTTAAACTGGTTGGCGAAGGCAGTGCCGGCGTGAAAGGTGGTCCCGCGGGTGATCTTTATGTGGATATCAATGTCAAAGAGCACACCATTTTTGTTCGTGAAGGAGATGATATTATTTGTCGGGTTCCCATAAGTTTTTCCCAGGCATCTCTGGGGGATGAAATTATGGTTCCGACCCTGGAAGGTAAGCAGACGCTCAAAATAGCTTCCGGAACCCAGTCCGGTCATTTGTATCATTTTAAAAATCAGGGGGTGCCGCATCTGCGGGGTTATGGCCGGGGAGAACAGATTGTCCAGGTGGTGGTAGAGACCCCGACAAATTTGAGTGAGCGGCAGCGGGAATTGCTGGAGGAATTTGCCCGGGAATGCGGTGAGGAAACCCAGCCGCAACATAAAAGTTTTTTTAGCAAAGTGAAGGAAATGTTGGGATGATTTAATGTGCACAATTCTGCTGGCCTATGGGGTTGCCAAAGGGTGGCCGGTTATTATTGGCAATAACCGTGATGAATTTTTTTCGCGTTCAGCTATCCCGCCACGTGTTTTCACCAATGGCAGGTCCCATAGGTGGATGGCACCCGTAGATGAAATGTCAGGAGGGAGCTGGTGGGCGTGTAATCAAAGTGGATTGTTGGTTTTTTTAACCAACCGCTGGAATGGCCTGTTGCCTGATGAGCGTAAAATATCCCGGGGACATCTGGTTCATGATCTGGTTCAAAATGATTCCCTATCCGCTGCCAGGCAGTGGTTGCTGGCTGGCGATTTATCTCAATACAATCCCTTTAATCTCTTGGTCTTGACTCGTTCCGGTGGCTTTATTGCCAGTAATTATCCTGCGTTCGAGGAAGTTTCTTTATCCCCCGGATGTTATTTTATTGGCAATGGCCCCCTGGTTGATGACCCGACCCTTAAAAGTTGCATGGCTCAGCGTCAATTCCATCATTGGGCCGATGAAATGATAGATATGGATGGCATCATCTCCAGATTTAGGGAAATGCTGTGCACCTCCATCCCTCAGGAATCAATTCCTCCCCAGGGATTTAATGTGAAATTGGATGAATATGGGACTACCTCTTCTACCCTCCTGGCTTTTTCCGGCCATCAGCGGCCGGAAGTTCTCTGCTTTTATGCCGCGGGGAATCCCTTGCGTACGTCTTATATTGATTATTCTCCCATGACCCTTCTCTGCTGATATGGCTTCGTAAAAACTCCATCTTCTTTGTTAGGATGCAACCTTTGTCACTGCAACGTACTTATAAGCACGCCTTATAACTCAGGTTTTTCCCGTCTCGAATATGTAGCTTTTACTGTGCCATTGGTTTGCGACTTATTGCTAGTCTTTCTTGTTTGGTAGCGAATGCTTTTTTATCGCTACTCTATTTTTCTGTTGTGTGGTATGAATCCGCAGCGATGCGATTTATTAAATTTTAAGTTAAGCGATTAGCATTTAGCTTTAAAAAAAACAAGACATTGTGTTTATGAGCAATAAGACCTGACGGGTTGTAATAGTAAATATCCTGTAATTATTGAACTAATAGCTAACGGCTAAAAGCTAACCGCTCAATTTAGGTTAATCTGACTTTGGAGTAATATTCCTATGACATCATTTGCCGAACTTGGTTTGGACGCTGATTTGCTCAAAGGTCTTGACCGGCTGGGTTTTACTGACCCGACTCCGGTTCAGGAGAAGGTAATTCCGCTTCTTCTCAAGCTGGAAAACGATCTTGTCGGTCTTTCCCAGACCGGAACCGGCAAGACGGCGGCCTACGGATTTCCTCTTATTCAGTTACTTGATCAGGCGCAAATAAAAACGCAGGCCCTGATTCTCTGCCCTACCCGAGAACTTTGTGTCCAGGTATCCAAGGACCTGAATACCTACGCCCGCTTTCGGACGGCGGTGAAAATTGTTGCGGTCTACGGTGGTGCCAGTATTGTTAATCAGAGCCGGCAACTACAGCAGGGCGCCCATATTATTGTTGCTACTCCTGGTCGTTTGCTGGCTTTTATCAATGAGAAAAAAGTTGATATTACGTCTATTCGGGCGGTGGTTCTGGACGAGGCCGATGAAATGTTGCAGATGGGTTTCCAGGATGACCTCAACGCTATTCTGGCAGCGACCCCGGCAAGTAAAAAGACCACGCTTTTTTCTGCGACCATGCCGCGTGAGGTGGTGAAGATTGCCAGGAACTATATGAAAAACCCGATTGAGGTAACGATCGGGCAACGTAATCAGGGAATTGAGAATGTCCGTCATTTTTATTACCTGAGTGCGGCAAAAAACCGCTACCTCACTTTAAAACGGATTGTTGACAGTAATCCGGACATCTATGCCATCATTTTTTGTCGTACCCGCCTGGAGACCAGGGAAATAGCCGAGAAGCTGATTGAGGATAGTTACAGTGCTGATGCCCTGCACGGTGAACTTTCCCAGGGACAGCGTGATCTGGTCATGCACAAGTTCCGGCGGCGGAAAATGCAGTTGTTGGTGGCCACCGATGTTGCCGCCCGGGGACTTGATGTCAAGGACCTCACCCATGTGATCAACTATAATCTGCCTGATGATGCCTCCAGCTATACTCATCGCAGTGGCCGCACGGGCAGGGCTGGTAAGGAAGGAATTTCGATTGCTATTGTTCAGCCGCGGGAGAAGTATAAGATAAAAGAGATTGAAAGACGGCTTAAGCGAAAATTTGAACAAGGACGGATTCCTACTGGTCAGGAGATTTGTCAGCGGCGGATGCTGTATTCTCTTGATAAACTCAAGGAACAAAACATTGATGCCGCAGGTATTGAGCCCTTTATGCCTGCTATTTTGGAACATTTGGATTCTATGGACCGGGAGGAGTTGATCAGGCGTTTTGTTTTGGATGAGTTTGCTCCCTTTTTAGACTATTACTGCCATGCTCCGGATCTCAATGCCAGGGAGCGGGAGAACAATAGCTGTCGCGAGCGTATTGAACGAAGGTCCAGCGATAAACGCCACACGCCCGCCACGAAGGGTCTGGAAGAGTTTACTCGTTTTCATATCAATGTCGGTAAAAGGGATGGGGTCAACCCCGGCCGGCTCATTGGTGAAATCAACGATGCTACCGTGGAAGGTTCGCGAATCCGGGTCGGGCGTATAGAAATTATGAAAAACTTCAGTTTGCTTGAGGCTGATAGCCGTTTTGAGAGTGAGGTCCTGCAGGTTTTTTCCAACCTCATGATCAATGGTCGTCGGGTTTCTGCCCGGCTCGGTGAGGAAAATGAGAAAATGACATCTCGACCAGCGCGCCCCGCTTGGAAAAAACGCAAGCAGGACAGAAAGCGTAAATGAAGTCAGGAATTGGCTCTGTAGCCTGATTCCCGGAGAAATTTTCGGGTCAGATACAGAGTGGTTGGATGTTCAAAAACCTCCCCCTCAGGAGTGATTCCCCGAATCATTCCATCGTCAAAAAACCAGCTGAGCAGCAAAAGCCCTTTCTCCGTACGTTCCGAATAAGTTGAAAGATCAAGGTTATAAAAAGGCCTGGGAGAGGGTAGGGCAATCCTGTTTTTCTGCAGGGATTTGATAAAATTGATTATACGGCTCAAGCGCAGCAGGGTTGCTACTTCACCGCGGTTTGTTGTATGGCTGAGGGGCAGGGCGCTGGAACGCATCAAGGAGAGATGGGGCGGCAGGATGCCAAAGTCGGCGGCACGCTTGTAATCAAGGCTGCCCGGGGCCGGATAGAAAACCGATAAACCCACAATAGTTTTTTGCCGACCTAGGTGTAAGAGGTCATTAAGGCTGGTTTCCGCCTGCTGTCTGGGCGCTCCGGCAATAATATAGGAAACGGTATCGAGGCCGTGTTTTTCACAAAGTTCCAGGAGCTGATCATGGGCTTTGCCGACGTCCGGGCGACTAAATTGTTTAAGCTGCCGGCTGTCAAAACTGCCTACGGCCAAATTAAGGGTCCGAAAACCGGCCCCGCGCATGGCTACAATCATGGTTTCATCGAGAGACGGTGGATAAAGCCCGTTCATGGCCCGCAACTCAAAATCTCGTTTTTTCCGCAAGGCGGAAATGCCGGTTATCAAGTCCATAAACCAAGCCTTGTTGATGGTCAGGTTCTCATCTTCAAAATCGATAAAGCCGACATTGTCACGGGAAACGGCGAGATCAATCTCCCGGAGTACGGATGCGACACTTCTTCTTCGGTAGGGCAAGCCACTATCAGCACTGACGGCACAGTAACTACAGCGCAAAGGACAACCCCGACTGGCCGTAATGACGGCACTTCCCCGCTTCTTCCGCTGGTAGAATGATTGTTTCAACAGGTGGGTTGCCGGCAGTGGCTGGGAATCCAGATCACTTATGACTGCCGGTTCCGCAATATGCAGACTACCATCTTTCCGACGCCATACAAGACCAGGAATAGTAGCTAATTGGTCCTGATCAGCAGCTTGTCCGTTTTTGACCACCGCAGCCAGCCTTGATAGAGCCACCTCTCCTTCCCCACGGATGACAAAATCGACGGCACTACATTCCATAACCGTTTCCGGCAGGGCAGTGGCATGGTGGCCGCCAACCACGATGCAGCAGTCGGGATGATGCTTTTTGATGGTGACCGCAGTTTCCATGGCATTATTGCTGTAAGGGGTAAAAAGGGCTGAAATACCAACCAGAAAAGCCTCTGACTGTTGAACCAGCTGTCCCAGGTGGGCAAAACTGAAACCAAAATGCTTATAGTGGTGAAAAAGGGCGAATGGTGAGATGTCCGGTTTTCCGTAATGTGGTGCCAGGTAGTCCATTTCCTGAGGCCAGGGAATGACTTTATTTTTATTTGTTGCCAGGGCATCGATAATGGCAACCGAAAATCCCTGCTTTTCGAGACTTGCGGCTATGCAGGCCAGACCATAAGGAATGGTTCTTTTGGCGGTCAGGAAAAAATCCTCGATTGGCGGTTGGACCAGAACAACGTCAGGCATGGAGACTTTGCGAACCTCTTAAGACAATGGTTGAAGGATTAAATATTTACTCAACTTTCTGAGTTGTTCTAAAAATAGTCCTGCCTGTCGGCGGACACGGCTATGAGCCAAGCCCGAACATCCTGTAATGTTCCTGGTAATGTAAGTCAGAAAGTTGAGATATTTAGTGTTCATCCGGAAACACTGGTTTCCGAATGGAAACTATTTAATTTTATCTGCCATTCCAGACAGATCGATTTGGACAAAAATGTCAAGTTAATTATTACGCTGCAAGGTTTTTCTGCTGGCTTAAAAACCTTGCATTTTCCTCCAATATTCCCTATAACTAATCGTCTTTTAACCACTTACAGGGCAGGTGTTTTCCATAATGTTACGCTACATGAGAAAAAATGTTAAATCCTGGATCGTCAAGCTGGCGTTCTTTGTTATTATTCTGGTTTTTTCCTTTTGGGGCGTGGGTAGCATGACCGCTAAGAAGCGGAATGTGGTGGCCACGGTTAATGGCAGTGCTATAACAGCCAAATCCTTTTCCGAAGCCTATGACCGATTGTTGCAAAGATATCAGCAGCAATATAAAGATCAATTTAGCTCAGAAATGGCGGCTCAACTCAAGCTGAAGCAACAGGCATTGAACAGTATGATTGATCGGCAGCTGATGTTGGATTATGGCCATAAATTTAAACTGGCCGTCAGTGATGAAGAACTTCAGACCAGCATTTCCAAGATGGCTGCCTTTCAAAATAACGGCTCTTTTGACGCACGGCTCTATCGGCAGTTATTGAGCTATAACCATTTGACCCCGGTTGATTTCGAAGCCAGTCTACGGGATGACCTGTTGCTTGACAAGCTGAGGCAATTATTCAGCTCTGGTGCTAAAGTTGTCAGCCAGGAGGTAGAGCGGTTCTATAGCCAGCAAAAGGAAAAAATTTCCTTGGATATGATAAAACTGGACCCACAAAAATTTTCTTCTTCGATAAAAGTTGACGCAAAAGATTTGCCCGATTATTTTGCTGCTCATCGGGAGGATTTTCGGGTCCCGGAGAAACGCAACATAGTAGCGGTAAAAATTGATCCCCATGAAGTGGAAAAGAAGATTGTCATCAGTGATAAGTATATCGCCACCTATTATGACGATCACCAGGGAGATTATGTGGTTCCCGAGCAGGTGAAGGCTCGTCATATTCTCTTTAAAGTTAACCAGGAAGATCCTGTGTCTGCCTGGGACAAGGCGAAGAAGAATGCTCAGGATGTTATTTCAAAATTGAAGCAAGGCCAGGATTTTTCTGCCCTTGCCAAGCAATACTCACAAGGACCTTCAGCCAGCCGAGGTGGAGAGCTTGGTTTTTTTGGTCGGGGGGCGATGGTAAAATTTTTTGAAGATGCGGCCTTCAGTCTGAGTGTCGGAGCTTTTACCCAGATACCGGTACGTACCCGATTAGGCTATCATGTGATTAAAGTTGATGAGCATAAATCTGCCTATACGAAGGGTTTGGGTGAAGTGAAAAAAGAGATTAAGGCTCAACTGGTGAAGGATCAATTACCTAAGCTCGTGAAACAAACCATTGATCAGGTAGCTGTTCGCCTTAATGGTGCAACCCCGGAAACATTCATGGAAAAGGCGGTGACTCTATCTTTTCCAGTACTGGAAACCGGTTTTTTTGCCGAAAAGGAAAGTATCAAAGGTGTTGGCAGCGACAAATCTCTGGCGGCCAAGGTTTTTTCAACCCCAATTGGAACGATGACCCGGGTGGTAAATCCTCAGCAAAACAGTTATCTTTTCATGGTTAAAGGCATCCATAAAACGTATCTGCCAGAATTCAAACAAGTTGGCGAAAAGGTAAAAAAGGCCTATCAGCTGGTGCAGGCTCAAGCCAAGGTGAAAGCTCTGGCTGCTACTATTCTTGCCGAGGCTAAAAATAAGAAGCATCTTGATGATGTTGCCGCCATGCATAAGCTGAAGGTAGGTTATACCGGTTTGTTTACCCGGGGAAGTGGTTATGTGCCTAAGATAGGGATGGACAAACAACTGAGTGCCAAGGTTTTTGCCCTTGATAGTGAACATTCTCTTTATCCTCAGCCATTGGAATATCAAGGAATTACGTATCTGGTGCAGTTGAAGGAAAAAATATTGGAGGAGAAAAGCAAGGATGATGTTATTGTTGATAAAAAGAAAATTTACAGCCAATTGCGCCGCTACAAGGAATATCAAGAGCTTAGTGGTTTGCGTAATCGCCTGAGGCAGGTGGCAGAAATCAAGATTATGCCGGGTGTTCTTGATGAATAGATAAAAAAAAGCAGCTGTTTCAGTCCTGAACGGTTGTAAAAAATATAGTATTGACAAGGTAGCCTTGTCCATGGTAGAAAAATTGCTCGTTAAAATCTGAGGGATGGAAAATATTTGGGGCTGTAGCTCAGCTGGGAGAGCGCTTGACTGGCAGTCAAGAGGTCGACGGTTCGATCCCGTTCAGCTCCACCAACCTTATCAGGTTTAGCCATTATGGCATAAAAAAAGTTACGGGAATTTTTCCATAACTTTTTTTGCTATTGACAAGCAACTGTTTAATTACTATCTTTGTCCTAATGAAATGCTAAAGAATTCAAAGAATTCTGCCGGAGAGACTTTTACCTTAAGGGTAGGAAAATAGTACTACAGTTTGGAGGAGGTGAGATCTGATGAAGATTGTTCGATCAGATCGGGAAATTGGTAGTATTGATGTGGCAATAATGCTTGATACCAGTCCTGATAATGTCAATTATATGGCCAGGAAAGGTATTCTTCCGGGTTATAAGGTGAGCAAGTTCTGGCGTTTCAATAAGCAGAAGATCGCCCGCTGGATGAGGGAACATCGACCGGTTGAAGCGTAATTAAAAAAGAGAAACAAGAGTAAGAGTTTTTTCTGCATTGCTGGCAATAAAAAGCCGCGCGTTATAATAACGCGCGGCTTTTGTACTATTTAACATGGCAACTTTCACGCTCCAATCGCCGGGAAAAGCAACGGGTTACCCTCACGATGTCGCGCTTGAAACAGCACCGGTCGCCGACATTGAACCTGTCGCAAAAAACATACCGGACACTGCTGATTTTGAGTTATGTTATAAACTCTCTGGATTTATTTATACCAGTCTTTGTTGTATTTATCCACCAGGTCTTCGATCCAGGAATGGGAATAGAGAATATCTCCATTACAGCATTTGATACTGCGGTAATAGACCTGCAGCTCAACACTCAAAGATTTTTCGTCCACATCCTCACCTTCCATCAATTTCTTGGTCAGCTCGTCTACGGCCGGAATTTCACCGTGACATAAGGCAACCATTTCTGAGTCATAGACATCAACTATAGACGAGTAAATACCCAGGTGTTTATGCATGGCCTGGTAGCCACGATTTAAAAAGGGGCGCAGTTCCGTTGGCGTGCCGTTGGAGATATTGGAAAGGCCGCAGGTTGATTTGGCTCCGGGGGCAAAATCGGGGATCAGCGGCAGGAATTCCAGGAAAGAAGCTACTTGACCAGGGTCAACGCAGACCGGCAGAACGATGGGGTCAATCCACATTTTTTCTACTGGGATATCATATTCCAAGGCATGGTTGTAAATGTCAGCCGCACACATGCCTCGTTCGTTAACGTCCCGGGGTATACCTTCTTCACTGAGAGTCAGGGCGACAAAATTACAGTTAAACTCTTTGACAATCGGCATCCTGGTCTTCAGGCTGTCAGACTGGGCGGTGATGGAATTGATGATAGCGTCTTCCGGGTTCCTCGTTGCCTTCAAACCGGCGATGATGGCGTTATGATTAGTGCTGTCCATAGCCAGGGGCAGTTTGGATACTTCTTCTACCGTTTTTACCAGCCAGGTCATCATCTCATCTCCGCCTTTGCGGGCCGGCCCAAGGTTCAGATCCTGGTAATCAGTGCCGGCTTTTTCCTGCTCAATAGCCATCTTCTGGATCGGTTTCGGATCCCGTTCCTTGATCGCCGGACCGATGGTTTTTGACATGATGTTGATACTTTCAGCAAGACAAAGTACTTTACTCATCTCTTTTCCTCCGTTTGTTTGGTATAGAACAATTTTATATTGTTATTATTGGGATAAAAAAGATAGGAGCTGGTTATTTCCAGCTCCTATCTGATTAAAAACCTTACCTAAGCATTGGTAATCTTTTTCAGGAAAGCAGGAAGGTCAGAGGCATCGCGGGTGCCGATGATCACTTCCCAATCATCCCCAAGCTCTTCCTGAAATTCACCGGAAATCTGGGCGACATAACCAGGAATGATGATCTTTTTATGGTTGACCTTTTCCGTAATACCGCTCTTGACGGTAAACGGCGCCATGGCATCAGCAACAAACTTACCGGCAGACCAGGCAGTCAAGACTGACATCCCTTCCACGTCCATAATCAGCAACCAGGTAGGTACCCGGCTGGCTTCCACTTCCGCTGATACGATAAAATACGTAAGGGCGAAGTTGGTGGTGATGATGACCGGAGAATCAGGACCAGGTTTATTGATTTCATAAATACCCTCATCCATGAGCATTGGACGCTGCGGATCGGTGTAGAGGTTCAGTCTTTGAACCAGCAGAGGCAGCATGCCTTCTTTGTCGACATCACTCAATACCACAATGCCGCCATATTTGGCGATGAAAATAGCCGCATATAAGGCTTCCTTGTAAGGATCATCGGTCAGGTTGCAGATCATGTTGATAACCGGATAACCGAGATCCTTGTTTTTGGCTTTCAATGCCGCCCGTCGTACCTGGTTGTTGTCATAGAACATCTGTTTCAGGTTGCCGGCACTGGTATCCAGCACGATATCTTTTACCCCGGCATCAACGATGGTTTTGGTGAGGTTGGATACTGCTTCAATAGAATCACCCTTAGCCACCACCGATGCACCGGTTTCCTTGGCTATCGCTGCTACTTTAGCGGCATTATCAGTTGTTGCGGCATAGAGCAGGGCTTTCTTGCCATTGGCTGCCTTGGCTCCGGCTTCCAGAGCTGCCAGGTCATCGCTGATCAGGATCAGGCCTTTTTCCGTTGCTCCCAAGGCTTTGTTGACCAGGGCTTCAAATTTACCGGCATCACCACTGGTATTTTGCACTGCCAGCAGGTTGGGCTCAAGCATCAGGCCGACCCGCTCAAAAGAAACGGTGTTGAGGTTGTTGATTTTGGCATCCACTTCATCGTCGGCCATCTCATCGGTTACCAGCACGGCAATGGCAGTGGGATTCATAAAGGATTTTTCATGCCGGTACATGACCAGCTCTTCCCCGATGTTAACTGCCTTATCTCCGGTGCCGATTCCTACTCCACGGATTGGTGGTGCGGAGGCTTCACTCAGTAGAGCTCTGGCTTCATCGGATACGTATGGACATTTGTCCAGCTCAGCTTTACCCGCTGCCAATTGCATGGCAAAAGCCAAACATGTGGGGCTGCCACATTCCTTACAATTAGTTTTGGGGAGCATTTTGAAAATTTGGATTCCAGTGAGTCCCATTCACTTATCTCCTTTCATATTTGATTTAATTGCGCCCCCCACTCTCCTGTAAACCACGAAGAGAGATGAGGAAAATGTTATATCCGGCCAGGTTTTCTGGCTGACGGATCATCCTACTTACCGTACCTTCCCAAACATAGGTGCTCAGTGGTTTGTTACGGTTTTCGTCCCCGATCACAGCGGCGGGCCCGCTCCCGATTTACACGGGATTCCCTTAGACCAGATAAAAGTTCCTTATTTAAGTAGTATTTGTTACATCAACGGATCCATCTTGAGGGCCGGATGACCAACTTCTGTCATAAAGGCCATGACTTCCTCTTCAGTACAGCCGTTTTCTTCCGTGGCGATCATGTCGTAAAAATTGGGGATGCCAATCTCTTCACCACGTTTATCAATCATTTCTTTTGAAGCCTCTTTCAGGGCTTTCGGCAACCAGGCCAGCCGTTTGATGCCACCTTCAGCCGAGATGAATTTCTTACTGCCCACATAAAATTTGGAAATACCGACAAACCCGGGGGTCTGCAGACCACCACCGACCGTGCCGGCCAGGGTTGAAAAGCCCATCCCGCAAGGAGTATCGCCACTATAATCCCGGTCGACCACCATAATGACGTTAGCGGCGAACAGACAGGCACCAATGGCTTCAAAGCAGCCGCAGGAGGTCATGGGATCTTCCATGATCGAATAAGCGGAAAAATTTTCAAAGGCATTACCGGAGGCAGGACCAACAAATCCATTAACCCCTTTCCATTGACCAAGGCGATCATCAATGGTATCGCCTTTTTCGATGGGCTGGTTCGGTCCATGGGGGTTAATCTCAAAGGAGGCCCGGCAGTCCAACCAGTTGTAGGCGCCGCAAAGGCCAGGCCGTTCAGGGGTAACCACACAGACATGGGTCGGAGCAAATGACTGGCACAGGGTGCAGGAATAAAAGGTGTCAGTGGTCTCATCGATCATGTCAGCCAAACGATTATCGCGCTGTACCCAAGTCTTTTTGGCAACTGCCAGCAGCTCTTTTACCTTTGCTTCCTCGGTGTAGATGGTTACCTGGACCTTGTCAACGATAGCGCCAAACTCATTGTGCATTTTGGCATGGAGGATGGTACCTAAATGTTTGAGGGTGAAACCGGCGTTAAAAGCTTTTTTGGAAATCCGCATCCAGACGATATCACGCTGACCAATATGGAGCACGCCTTCGGCGCCATTCAGCAAATGGTGACATTGACGTTCAAGGATCGGCTCAAAATCTTCCTCGAATTTACGACCGGCCAGTTCGACCCAGATACCGATAGGCATCAGGCCGCCGGCTTCCACTTCCTTCATATCGGGACCAACTACGGTAAATTTACCATCTTCTACTTCATCCAGGGGTTTGGAATAGGCAAACTCGAAGCCCACAGATTTCGGGCCGCCAAGTTCAACATGCATGGCATCTTTCTTGATCCGTTCACCTTCGAAGGCCGGACCGTAGGATACCGGGATATCGATTTTGGCCACGGTGATCTTGAGGCCACGGACTTCAATACCCTTGGTAACAATTTCTTCCTGGGGAATATTAGAGACCACGTGCTCATACGTACAGACACCGGTGGGTAGGACCTGGGGCAAATCGGCGGAAGCGATGGTTGGTACCGCAAAGTTGATAGCGCCACAGGCAGCTGCAGCCTGTTCTTCTACAACGTCACCAAGTGCCAGGATAAAAGCAAAAATACGATTCTTAATGTATTTCAGCACGCCTACATAATCGCCAGGGGCCTTACCACCGAAAGTCAAGGCCGCTTTGACAGCAAAACCAACGGCATGAGCTGCGGCTGAGTGGTCATAGCCAAAAGGTACCAAACGGGTATTCCAGCCAATCTGAACGCCACCTTCTTCCAGCTGTTTAGCAAAGGAATTGCCATCGGGAGTGTGACTGGCCATGAAGACATAGATACTCTTTTCCTGCAGCTCTTTGGCGATTTTCATAGCCGTTTCCACATCCTTGGCAGCGCCGACGACAGCGGCAAAACCAGGAGCTGAACCATCAACGAACTCAACGCCACGTTTCCGCAGAATAATATCGTCGGCAGCACCCAACCAGATGTCAGGATCGGTTTCTTCATGGTCTTCTTTGGATGCCAGGTAAGGACAGGGATCTTCCAGGTATTTTAGAGTTTCTTCAAGCTCAAAAGCAAAGCAGGTAGCCATGCCAGAATCCAGCCCCGGGCCGAGATAGGGCAGCCAGCAATTTTCCGCCGGGACTTCCGCCAGCAACTCGCGACATTTTTTTATTACCCCGGGCATATCGTCGAGAGTCTCGACTTTTACGCCGGTGATACCATAGATAATCGGCAGATAGTAGGCGGTATTTGGCAGGCTAACTGCTTTATCAGCTCCATATTTTTTGATGGCGGCGTTGACTTTGCCTTCGACCCGGTCAACTACCACATGAGAACCACTGATACCGAGACCAATAACAATTTTGGACATATTCGTTACCTCCCGCGGACTTCTTGCCCGCTTTGTATAAATGAAAAATTGACTTACATTAATTCATCAATAATTTCTTCGGTCAGTTTGACCGCGTGAGGATTTCTCATGATCAGCAGGTTGGTGCCGGAGAGCATCATGTCAATCGCGGTCATGGCTTCCCACAAGACGCCCCGTTTTTCGATGTCGGGGCCGAATGAGGGCTCTTCCTTGTCGGTTAGTTTGACTTCACGGGATTTCCAGCACTCTTTGCCCAGATCACTGATTATCGGGCACTGCATCTTCTCATCGTTTTGGGACAGGGCGGCCAGGGAAATCCGCTCCATGACCGAATAGGTGTATTCGACCCCGTAGCCAAGAGCCCCGGTTGAAGGTTCCATGATAACTTTTTCCAGCGAAAGTCCGAGGTTGCTGATCAGGATGTTCATCTGTTTGGCCATGTTGACGTCAATGGGGCTCTGGGAGACAACGCAGTGTCCATAGCCCAATGCTGTAGCGGCAATTTTTTTGTAATTTTCTTCCACCGCCGGGCCAATCAAAAGGTTCATGCCGGCACAGACTTCACATATCTTAGCCAGGACCTCGCCATCGCCTTCCACATTGCCGCTGCCCCAGACCATCAACGGTACGGAGATGGCCTCAGCTACCTTTTTCGTCAGGTCGGCGGCATAATTGGCATCCCGGTTTTCGCCGTTGGGATCAGTACCAACCAGCTGCAGGCAGATCATTTTAGCGCCATATTCCTCAACATTCTTTTTCGCCCAGGCGACTGGATCGTTGATGACATCCTTGAAAGGATCAACCACCGCTGCCGGCCATTCCGGATTGACCACATCATAAACTTCCATGGCGATAATGGGTTTATTCCCCAGATCTCCATCGAATGAACAAAAAGGCATGCTGGCCTGTCCACCAACCGTAACCTTCTTGTCGCCGGCACCGACTTCCATTTCTCTCATTTTGCCGGAATATTTTTCCGACACTGCTGCAAATGCCATGTTTCTGTTCTCCTTTCCTTAAGGTTGTTTTCTTCTCATATGTTATTTGTACTGCTAGTACAACGAATTGTATACTGCATATTAGGTACGAGAAAAAAAGTATAATAGTTTATTTTTACTGCAAATACAAGGGAAAAATTGTCTCCATAATTTCACTTAATCCACGGTATGATAGAGCATCATCCGGGATCTCTACCGTGGGTTTTCCCTCACGGTCAAACTGGGCAATAGCAGGGTCTTCAAGGATGACTCCAGCCAGTTCAAGCCCCAGTTTGTCGATCAGCTGAGAGGCTTCAATCGAAATCCCCTCTTCCGGGGCTCGATTGATAACCAGCGCCAGTTTTTTGATGTTCAGCCGTAATTTTTCAATTAGTTCCTTGATGCGACCGGCTGTGCGGATGCCCCGCAGGCTGGGATCGGATACCACTATCAACAGATCGATATCCTTGGTCAGCAAACGGCTCAGGTGTTCCAGCCCCGCTTCATTATCCATGACCACATAGTCATATTCATTAATCATGAAATCAATGAACTTTTTGCACAGTGCGTTGGCGTAGCAGTAACAGCCTGCTCCTTCGGGCAGACCCATGACCAAAAGATCATAGGTTCCGGTTTCAACCAGTATCTTCTGGATGTTGTACTCCATGTAGGCTTCTTTAGTCATGCCGGCAGGGACTTCAGTTTTCATTCCTTCCCGCAACTCACCGATAGTGCCGGGGACTTCAACTCCCAAGACTTCACTTAAGTTGGCATTGGCGTCAGCATCGACAGCAAGGACCGGTTTCAGGCCTTTTTCAGCCAGGTAACGCAGCAAGAGTCCGGTAAGGGTGGTTTTTCCGGTGCCACCTTTACCGGCAACAGCAATAGATTTTCCCATAATTATTTATTACCTCTTGGATTAAATGGTCAGTTGTTCGGTTTTTGATCAATGAAGCTTTAGACAAAAAGTTTTAAAAAACTCAGTACTGTCCGGTTAGAAAGTTGCGTACTGTCAACCGGAACTGATTTCAGCGCTTTCTGGCGCTCGATTGCCTGCTTTTCCAGCGGCTCATTACGCTAAAGTTGCCAAATTCGCCCTGTAGGGCTCAAACATGGCAACTTTCACGCTCCAATCGCCGGGAAAAGCAACGGCATCTCACGATGTCGCGCTTGAAACAGCACCGGTTGCCGACATTGAACACGACGCAAAAAGCATACCGGACACTGCTGAAAAAAACTATGTACCCAGACACCACCAAGCACGATGAACGCGAAGTTTTAAAGAAATTTGCTTTTCTTCGTGCCTTTCGTGTCCTTCTTGGTAACATAATTTCTTAGTAGCTTACTCCTGAATTTCTGTCACTCTTTTTAGTACCCCCTTGAGGGGTATAAAAAACAAGAAGAAAGATACTCAAATATAAACTACCCGTTCGCGATGCTCACTTGAGAACACAGAGAACACGAAGGAAAATCGTCAGGCTGTTTCTCTGTGTTTTCGGTGATCTCAGTGGTGAAAAATTATTTTGTTTTGGGTTACGGGTGTTAGCACGCCTTAGTAATTTATTCTGGCAGTTCAACTCGGAAAGTTGAAATTTTATATATTCTGTCATTGTTTATATATGGTTTTTCAGTTGTTTTCTTCCAGTATCTTCATGACGCCTGGGAAAGCCATGGTATCGGTGTGGGGCAAAAACAGGGCCGCCACATATTCATCCATGAATTTCATGTTATTTGCCAGTTCAATATTGGTCATCATATCTGAAACCCGCTGGGCATCCTTCATCATTTCCCGGGAAAAAGAAACCAGCCTGGCACCTAAAAGAGCTCCATTGCCCACAAACATGAATTTTTCTGGTTCAATCTCCGGCAGGAGCCCGATGGTGATCGCCCGTTCCAGGTTGATGAACTGGCCGAATCCACCAGCAATAATCAGTTTATCCAAATCGGCAAAGGAGAGGCCGACACTCTCCAGCAGGATGCGGCAGCCGGCATAAATGGCCCCTTTGGTGCGGATAAGATTGTCAATATCTCCTTCAGTCAGGACAATGTCGCCAATCCCTTCGGCAGCCTGTTCCGCGGAAACCAGAACAAATTCCCAGCCGTTTTCGCCTTCGCGAACCCGTTTGGTCTCCAGATCACGCTTGAATTTGCCATTGGGTTCAATAATCCCGGTCAGCAGGAGCTCGGCGGCAGCATCAATAAGACCAGAGCCACAGATACCCATGGTTTTCTGGTTGCCGATGGTGATGACCATGGGTTCAAAGGTTTCGGGATTAATGCGTACCTGCTCAATGGCACCCCGGGAAGCGCGCATACCATTTTTTACCCCACCCCCTTCAAAAGCCGGGCCGGCGGAACAGGAAGTACAGACCAGCCAGTCACAGTTTCCCAAAACGATTTCGCCGTTGGTGCCCACATCAATGAACAGGGTCAGTTCATCACGCTGAAATATTCCCGAGCCCAGGATCCCAGCGACAATGTCACCGCCCACATAAGATGAAACCAGGGGAAAGGTATAAATATGAATATAGTCAGGTAAATTGATCCCGATTTCCAACGCCCGCACCGGCGGAAAGAAATTGGCCGTTGGTACATAGGGGTCTTCCCGGATGTACTTGGGATCGATGCCAAGGAGCAGTTGGGTCATGATGGTATTGCCGGCTAAAACCAAATGGGAAATCTGGTCGTTCCTGACGCCGGTACTTTCCAGCAGGTGGGTGATGATTTTATTGATATCAGCGATAACTGCTTTCTGCAGGGTCTCCAATCCACCCTTTTTTTGCGAATGAACAATGCGGCTGATCACATCTTCGCCAAAACCGACCTGGGAATTATATCTGGCATCTTCGGCGCAGAGATTCTCACTGTCGGTATTTGTCAAGTTTCTATGGGCAATGCGGCATTCTTCCAGGTTCAGCAACTGTCCCTTGACCGTTGTTGTACCCACGTCAATAATGATCGAATAATTGTCCTTGGTCGTATCTCCAGCTTCAAGGTCGATGAGCTTGAAGCCTTTGGGATTATAAACCAGGGTGACGGTAACTTTCCAGTCTGCTTGCCGCAGCACCCGGCTCAGGCGCCGGAGCAGGTGAAAATCAGTGGATATACGATCATATTTGTAGTTTTTCTTTATCTCCCGCATCAAGCGTCCCAAATCACTCATGTTGTCATCTGCCGTCGGCGGGGGCAACTCCAGGTAGCATTTGAACACCGCTGGATTGATGGTCAATCCCTGGACCAGGGTATCCAGGTCTCTGGCCTTGAGGATATGATGCTGGCCGCCGGTTTTTCGTTTCAGGACGGAATTGTCAATGCGGGATTCTGGGGGGATGGTGACGGTCAGGTCATCAATGACCTTGGTGCGGCAGGCCAGTCGATAACCCTGTTGCCATTGCTCATCACTTAATTTCTCCGAAGGCTCTGATTCTACCTTGCCTTTGTCGATGATAACCTTGCATTTGCCACAGGTACCATTGCCGCCGCAGGAAGCATTGATATGAACACCGGCGGCCATAGCCACCCGCAAGAGATTTTCTCCGTGACGATAGACGTCAACGGTGATGTTGTCGGGCTGAAAGGTTACCTGGTGGATGGGCTCTGGCATGAGTCAGACGTCACTTCCAAACGAGATATCGTTTTATCGTTATATTCCTAAAAACGAAAAAACCTGAAGCGACGATCTCCCTTAGTGGAGGATCACTTCAGTGTTATAAAAGGGAAACACTTACCGGGAGCAGCCCGTTAGAGCCGCCCCCGGTAACCGGTATTGAAATGTTATGAGTTAGAACAAGCCTTTTACCTGGCCGGTTTCCACATCAACGTCGATGCGGCGGTAAGCCGGGTCGGATGCGGTTCCAGGCATCAATGTAATAGCGCCTCCCAGCGGTACACAGAATCCGGCACCCTGGTAGATCAGAACATCGCGGATCGGGAATGTATAGCCTGTTGGCCGGCCTTTGAGGGTCGGGTCATGGGAAAGGGACAGATGGGTTTTCACCATGCAGGTACCCAGTTTAGACAGTTCCGGGTCGTTGTCGATCATCTCGATCTTTTTCAGGGCCTCATCGCTGAAAGAAGCACCATCGGCGCCGTAAATTTCAGTGGCCAGCAATTCAATTCGTTTTTTCAGCGGGGTGCTGTCTTCGTAGAGGAATTTGAAATCAACCGGATCATTACAGGCGTCGATCACTGCATGACAGAGATCCTGGGCCCCTTCACCACCATACTGCCAGTGTTTGGAAACCGCACAGCGGGCTCCGGCGTCTTCAGCAACCTTTTTGATCAGGGCAACTTCTTCGTCCGTATCGGTAAAGAAGCCATTGATGCAGACCACCGGATTGATACCGGCTTTTTTCACTGTTTCGATATGGGAGACCATGTTGCAACAGCCTTTTTCCACTAAATCCATATTCTTCTCGGTATATTCCTTAGCCAACGGTCGGCCGGGAACGACTGCGGGACCGCCGCCGTGCATCTTCAGAGCGCGGACGGTGGCGACGATAACGGAGCAGTTGGGGGTCAGGCCGGAGAAGCGGCATTTGAGGTTCCAGAATTTTTCGAAACCGATATCAGCGCCGAAACCGGATTCGGTCACATGGTAATCAGCCAGCTTCAGGCCAATGCGGTCAGCGATGATGGATGACTGGCCGATGGCGATATTGGCAAAAGGACCAGCATGAACAAAGACCGGCTGTCCTTCAACGGTCTGCAGCAAGTTTGGATTGAGAGCTTTGACCATCCAAGCGGTCATGGCGCCGCCGACATCAAGATCGTCAGTGGTTACCGGTTTGCCGGTTTTGCTGTAGGCGACGATGATTCTACCCATCCGAGCCCGCAGGTCTTTGAGATCCTTGGCTACTGCCAGGATAGCCATGATTTCCGAAGAAACAGCGATGGCAAAACCAGATTGCATTACCATGCCGTCCAGACGGCCGCCGAGACCGATGACAATGTTGCGCAGTGCCTGGGCACAGAAATCCATGATCCAGCGGACTTCAACCCGGTTGGGATCAATGTCCAGCCGTTTGAGGTTCTTTTTGGCCAGGAATTCATCGGTGTTATTCTGTTCATGTTGCATTCTGGAGGTCAGGGCGACCATCATCAGGTTGTGGGCATTCATGATGTTGTCGATATCGCCGGTGAGTCCCAGGGAGAAAGGCGTCAGGGGGATGGTCTGGGCCAGGCCACCGCCGGCGGCTGAGCCCTTGATGTTGAAAGTCGGGCCGCCGGAAGGCTGGCGAATGGCGCCACATACTTTTTCGCCCATCAAACCGAGACCTTGTATCAGGCCCATGCTGGTGGTGGTTTTTCCCTCTCCCAACGGGGTCGGGGTGATGGCGGTAACATTGATATACTTGCCATCCGGACGGTCGCTGATCCGTTCAAGCACTTTCATGTAGTCAACTTTGGCCACATATTTGCCCATGGGGATGAGTTCTTCACCTTCCAGACCCAGTTCGTCGGAAACCTGCCGAATCGGTTTCATCAATTCTTTTTCCGCCAAGGCCGCAATCTGCCAGTCAGCCATGTTTGGAGCATCAAACTTCGTAAAATCAAGTCCCATTTCTTCCTCCTGTGAATAATGATAAGATGTAAAGGAAAATACCCTGTAAAACCAAAAAAGGGCAACGTGACCTGATGTGGTCGTTGCCCTTCACTACTAATGGTTCAAAGCGCGATCTATGCTTGTGTCTACATTATACGATAAGGCAATATGCACCAAAACAATACTCCTATCCCATTCCCTGAAAAATTAGCAAAGGTAGATAACCATATTGTCTTTCCTTTGTCAAGGCAAATATGATGGCACAGTAAAAGCTCCATCTTCTTTGTTATGCTGCAACCTTCGTCATTGCAGCGTACGGTAAAGTACGCCTCATGCCTCAGGTTTTACATGCCTCGAATATGAATCTTTTACTGTGCCATCGGTTTTTTCGACTTTTGAGTAACTAATTATAATATATTGAAATCATTAATCTTTTGTTTACCAATATCTCACGTTTATAAAGCAATTGCCTAAGGATGTCTGGGCTTGGCTCGTAGCCGTGTCTGCCCAGCCTGCCGGTAGGCACGGCGACAGGCAGGCGGCATTGACCGCCGAACGAATCACCACGATGGTGATTCGCGGCGGGCACCTCGGAGCTGCACACGATGTGCAGCGAGAATGAGCAAGAGCCATGCCGGGACATCATCAAGAACAATTACTTCATTTACAGATGTGTGGCCGCAGCAAGCGGACTGAAAACGCTTTTTACGAAACCATCAAATTTGGGAATTCTATTCCCGGCGGATTTTAATCGGGAATTGGTGGGGATGAAATTTTTTGGACCCAGGCCAAAGCCTTCTCACGGCTATTGCATTCGCCATTGATTTGGCGCTGATGTACCGCCCGAATGATTACTCCCATCTGAGGTCCTGGTTCCAGCCCCAAGGCGAGAAGATCCTTGCCGTTAATCAGTGGCTTAATGAAAGTTTTTCGTTCCTGTTGATAGATGTTGAAAAGATCATGGGTACAGGTTTCAATTTTTTTCTGCTGTTGGGGGAAGTTTTTGCCCCGGGTGGCCAGATTATCGGCCAGGGCAAGAAACAGCAAAAGTGGCAGGTCTTCTTCCATGGCGAAAACCAGTTTGCGGAAAGTCTTGGGTTTCGGGTTGGCAAGGGAAAGCAAGAGGGGGGAGAGGTGTTGTTCAATGAGCCGGATAATGCGGGTTACTGTTTGTTTGCCAATTCCCAAAGGGAGCAGCATTGTGCGGGCGAGGTGGGCGGAAATTCGTTCGTGTCCGTAAAAATGAATTTTTTCGGTTTGGGGATCAATGGTTTTGCTGAGCGTCTTGCCCACATCATGGAAAAGTGCTGCCCAGCGGAGGATAACGGCCTGTTCATCGTTGGGCTGGATCATGGCATCCGGAGGCATCGCAATTATCGTATCTAAGTATTCCATTACCTGCAGCGTGTGCTCAAGAACATCCGCGTGATGATACTCATTTTGCATTAAACCCTGTAGGGGCAGAAGAGCTGAAAAAAGAGTAAATAAAGCCCTGGTCTCCGCCAGCAGGCGGATGCCGGCAGCGGCATTGCGCTGGCTGAGGATGAGAGATAATTCACTGCCGATCCTTTCTCCCGCTACTTCCATCAGACCTTTCCGGGCAGCAGTCATCTGCTTGATGGTTTCAGTCGGCAGCTGGATATCGATGGTCAGAGAAAAACGGATGGCCCGCAGAATCCGTAAGGGATCATCTTTCAGACTTGTTGGCGAAACGCAGAGAAGTTGGTGCTGTCCCAGGGCCTGCAGGCCGCGATGGGGATCATGAAAACTGTCATCGTGAAGGCCGAGAGCCATGGCATTGATGGTGAAATCCCGGCGTTGGAGATCGGTAGTAATGGAATCCCCATCCATGGGGGTGAGATCGAGAGTGCAGCCATGACTGACCAAGCGCCTGGTGATACGATTTTCTTTGCCAAGGGTGAAGAAATGTCCGCTACCGAGGCGGGCGGCGATATGACCTTCCCAATATTCCATGTCCTGGAGATGGCAAACCAGGTCCAGATCTGTAAGCTGGCGGTTTAAAATGGCATCACGAATACTGCCGCCGACGGCATAGAGTTCATGATGCCCGGAACGAGCGATATGTTGTAGTGCCGTCCACTCTGGAAACAGGTTGCTGAAGGTATGGTTCAACTCGACAGGATTTATGGGGAGGAAAGTTTTCAACCTGAAGGATTAGCTGTCTGAATGGGTAAGTTGGAGAAAATTATCCAGGATGTCCATCCCGGCCTTGGTCAGGATGGATTCAGGGTGGAACTGTATTCCCCAGATTGGCAGATTACGATGTTTTATCCCCATAATTTCCTGGTCGTCAAGGGCGGTGGCCGTGATTTCAAGGCAGGGGGGCAGGGAGTCTGGTTCAACGATCAGGGAGTGGTAGCGGGTAGCTTCAAAAGGGTTGGGGATTCCCTTGAAAAGGTCTTGATTGTTATGGGATATCTGTGAGGTTTTCCCATGCATTATCTGTCCCGCCCTGCTGATACGACCGCCAAAGGCGGCGCCGATTGATTGATGGCCGAGACAAATGCCAAGAATGGGTAGTTTGCCAGCCAGATTTTTGATTGCCGCAACTGAGATGCCGGCCTCTTTGGGAGTGCAGGGACCGGGAGAGATGACCAGGCTGTTTGGCCGCAGGTTTTTAATTTCCTGAATGCTGATGGCATCGTTGCGATAGACTACCACCTCTTCTCCCAGGATTCCCAGGTACTGGACGATATTATAGGTAAAGGAATCGTAATTATCGATCATCAAAAGCATGGCAGGTACCCGTTAGCTTTCATCCGGAAATGAACGTTTTTTGGTGAATACTACCTTTATACTTAACTTCCTGAGTTGTTCTAAAAACAGCCCTGCCTGTCGGCGGCCAAACCCGCTATGAGCCAAGTCCGAACATCCTGATAATGTATCCTGGTAACACAAGTCAGAAAGTTAAGTTATTAACGTAATGCCCTGGTTTTTCAAAGCTAATTGCTAATTGCTAATGGCTAATCGTTCAACTTAGCTATAAATATGCTTCCTGGTCAACGGAAGCTCATTAGCCAATCCCCGGCTAAAAGTCAACTGGTAAAGATCCAGGGGGCCGTGGAGGAAGTTGACCGAGCAGCCATTGAGGTACAGACGCCAGCAGCGCAGGAAACGTTCTGTTTCTTCTGGATTATCGCTGATTAATTCCCGAATGTGATCCAGTCGCTGTTCGAAGCGCCTAATCCAGTGTTCCAGGGTAAGATGGTAATGATAGCGTAAATTTTCCACATCAGTGATGCGAAAATCATGCTGGCCGGCTACCCGGCAGATATCATAAAGCTGCGGTAGTTCACCGCCAGGGAAAATATAGGTGGTGATCCATGAATCAGTTGGGGTTCCATCATTTTTACCAATGGTATGTAAGAGGCCCAGGCCACCGGGTTTCAGCAGCTCAACTGCTTTAGCAAAAAAATCCGGATAGTATTTTCTCCCCACATGTTCAAACATACCGATAGAAACTAATTTGTCAAAAGTGCCTTCAGCTTCCCGGTAATCCTGCAGGTAGAGGTTTACTTGGTCGGCAATCCCGGCCTGTTGTGCCCAATCTCTGGCATAATCAAGCTGGTTTTGGGATAATGTGTAGCCTACTCCGGTAACCTGGTAATGTTGAGCGGCATAAATCAGCATGCCACCCCAGCCGCAGCCGACGTCAACGAGCCGTTCGCCGGGCTGCAGCTGCAGTTTACGACAGATATGTTCAAATTTATCCTGCTGGGCCTCTTCCAGTGAGTTTTCGGGAGCTTTGAAATAGGCACAGGAATAGCTCATGCTGTCATCGAGCCATTCCTGGTAGAAATCATTGCCGCGGTCATAATGGTAGGCAATGGCCTTATGAGCTCCACCGATGGAATTATAATTAGTGTCAGACTGAAAACCCCGTCTGGGAGTAAACGGCCGTTTGTATTTTCCTGAAAAATTGACCCGTTTAGTTCGGATGACAAGTCTTTTTGTCATCCATAACCAACAAATTTAGATTTAGGGC
>Ga0307991_1000194_pt1 | contig 45732 bp, 42 predicted proteins | sample EllFjometagen131_FD_203146 | JGI IMG/M metagenome (GOLD analysis project Ga0307991, IMG submission 203146) | Marine microbial communities from Ellis Fjord, Antarctic Ocean - #131 | ecosystem: Environmental > Aquatic > Marine > Unclassified | place: Southern Ocean | collected 2014-10-08 | reverse complement strand
TACCCCTTCAGGCCGGAAGGGGTAGTCTGATGCTAAACAAATGCGTAATTTAGCGACTATGCAGGGTATTCCCTGTATTACTACAATACAGGGAGCGCAGGCTGCGGTTAATGGAATGGAATCTGTCAGGGAAAGTGATTTTTCGGTAACTTCTATACAGGAATATCTGCTAAAAGGTTCTTGATCAAAGAATAGAAAGGAGTATCACAATATGCCGCGTAGAGAGGATATCAAAAAGGTTTTAATTATTGGCTCAGGCCCGATTATTATTGGACAAGCTTGTGAATTTGATTATTCCGGAACACAGGCCTGTAAAGCATTGAAAGAAGAAGGCTATGAAGTTGTACTGGTGAATTCTAATCCGGCAACAATCATGACAGACCCGGGCATGGCGCATAAAACCTATATAGAACCGCTTACTGCAGATACTATAGAAAAGATCATAGAGATAGAAAAGCCGGATGCCCTGCTGCCTAATTTAGGCGGACAAACCGGGCTCAATCTTACTTCCGCTCTCCATTCCTCCGGAGTATTAAAAAAACATAATGTAGAAATCATCGGTGTAAAAGCAGATGCTATTGAACGCGGTGAAGACAGAATTGCCTTTAAAGAAACAATGAAAAAGCTTGATATTGAAATGCCAAAATCCCAGCCTTGTCATTCAGTAGAGGAAGCGGAAAAAATAGCCGAAGAAATGAATTACCCGGTTGTGTTGCGTCCAGCTTATACAATGGGCGGTACAGGCGGCGGGATAGCCTATAATGTTGAGGAATTGAGAACTATAGTTGCCCGCGGACTTAATGCCAGCCTTGTCAATCAGGTGCTGGTGGAGGAATCTGTTTTTGGCTGGGAGGAGCTTGAGCTTGAAGTTGTACGTGATGCTAAGAATCAGAAGATCACGGTTTGTTTTATTGAAAACATCGATGCCATGGGAGTTCATACCGGAGATAGTTTTTGTTCGGCTCCTATGCTTACTGTACCGAAAAAGCTGCAGGATCGTTTACAGGATTATTCATATAGAATCGTTGATGCAATTGGTGTAACCGGTGGTACTAATGTTCAATTTGCGCATAATCCTGAAGATGATCGCCTGGTAGTTATTGAGATCAATCCAAGAACCTCAAGATCATCAGCCCTGGCTTCTAAGGCAACGGGTTTTCCTATTGCCCGCATATCAACAAAACTTGCCTCAGGCCTGACTATGGATGAGATTCCTTACTGGAAAGAAGGAACGCTGGAGAAATATGTCCCAAGCGGAGACTATGTAGTAATAAAATTTGCGCGTTGGGCATTTGAGAAATTCCCCCAGGCATTGGATGTTCTGGGCACTCAGATGAAGGCAGTGGGCGAGGTGATGAGTATTGGAAAAACCTTTAAAGAGTCTTTTCAAAAAGCGATACGGGGTTTGGAGATAAAAAGATATGGGATAGGCGGGGCAAAAAATTTCAAGTCTCTTCCGCTTGACCGCCTAAAAGAAAAATTAGCTGTTCCTACAAGCGAGAGAATATTTATTATGTATGAGGCGCTGCGTAAAGGTATCAGCGTTGTTGAATTGCATAAAATGACATATATAAACAGTTATTTCATAAATGAGATGAAAGACCTGGTTGATTTAGAAGAAGAAATTATCGCGATGGGTTGGAAAAAACTAACTGACGCGCAGTTGACCAAGGCTAAACAATGGGGCTTTGGCGATAGATATATAGCCGATCTTTTTGGCATCACAGAAAAACAGGTAAGAGACAGACGTTTAAAGATTGGAGTTAAAGAGTGTTATGAGGCTGTACCAGTAAGCGGCGTTGATAATGCTGAGTATTATTATTCAACTTATAATGCTAAAGATTCTGTGTCTGTATCAAAAAATAAAAAGATTATGATCTTGGGTGGCGGGCCTAATCGTATCGGACAGGGTATAGAATTTGATTATACCTGTGTGCATGCGGCATTTGCATTGCGGGATGAAGGATATGAATCGATTATGGTCAATTGTAATCCGGAAACTGTTTCTACGGATTATGACACATCAGACAAATTATATTTTGAGCCTTTAACTGTGGAAGAAGTTCTTTCTATATATGAAAAAGAAAAGCCTCTGGGTGTTATCGTCCAGTTTGGCGGACAGACTCCCTTGAATATTGCCCAAGAATTAAAGGATAATGGAGTTAATATCTTAGGGACGACTCCTGAGAGCATTGCCCTTGCCGAAGACAGGGAGCAGTTTAGAGAGAAAATGATTAAATTAAATATCTTGCAGCCCCAAAGCGGTACAGCACGTTCTTTGGATCAAGCAGTTAAGTTAGCCGAGAAAATTGGATATCCGCTTATGGTCAGGCCTTCTTTTGTTTTAGGCGGCAGGGGTATGGAAATTGTTTATGATGAATTGATGTTGCGCAAATATGCGCAAGGTGCTATAGACCTCGGGGCCGAACATCCGATGCTTATTGATCGTTTTCTTGAGGAGGCGATTGAAGCGGAAGTTGATGCGCTATGTGATGGAGAAAATACATTTGTTGCTTCAATAATGGAGCATATTGAACTTGCCGGAGTCCATTCAGGTGATTCAGCGTGTACGATTCCGCCTTGTTCAATAAAGGCAAAGCATATTAAAACTATAGAGGAATATACAAAGGCGATCGCAAAAGAACTTGAAGTTAAGGGGCTAATGAATATTCAGTTCGCGATTTGTGATGATAAGGTATATATTTTAGAAGCTAATCCAAGGGCCTCTCGTACTGTACCTGTAGTTTCTAAGATCATGGGTTTTCCTATTGCCCGCATAGCAACACAATTGATGCTGGGGAAAAAGATCAAGGATTTTCCTGAGCTAAAGGCTAAAAAGGTTTCTTATGTGGGGGTAAAAGAGGCTGTTTTTCCTTTTAATATGTTTCCGGAAGTTGATCCGCTGCTTGGGCCTGAGATGAGAGCAACTGGCGAGGTTATGGGAATTGCCGAATCGTTTGAGCTTGCTTTTTATAAGGCAGAGGAGGCGGCCGGAGCGCGCTTGCCTGTTGAAGGAGGAGTGCTTCTGACCGTTGATGATAAAAACAAGAAAAAGCTTTTGTCGATTGCTCGCAAAATTACAAAACTTGGATTAAAGGTTTATGCTACAGAAGGAACAAGTCAATATTTAAAAAAGAATGGGACAGACAGTATTCAGATTAAAAAACTGCATGAAGGCAGGCCTAATATTGTTGATGCCCTAAAGAATAAAGAGATCAATCTTATTATAAACACACCAGTTGGCCGCAGTGGGAAAAGTGATGACAGTTATATAAGAATTATGGCTATACAGCAAAAGATCCCTTATATCACTTCAATGGCCGCAGCATCTGCGAGTGTAAACGGAATTGAGGCAGTGCAAAAAACAAAGATTGTGCCTAAGGCTTTGCAGGATTACTACAAAGATGATCAGGAGAAGAAAAAATAATGTGTGGAGTATTTGGTATTACAGGACATGAAAATTCGTCAAGGCTTGCATACCTGGGATTATACGCGCTGCAGCATCGCGGAGAGGAAAGTGCGGGTATAGTAAGTTATGATAAGAAGAAAACGCATTCTCATCAGGGAATGGGACTAGTAGGGGATATTTTTGATGAGAGTGCGATCAAGAGCCTAAAAGGTAATATTGCTGTTGGACATGTACGGTATTCTACTACTGGTTCAAGTTTTTCAAGTAATATTCAGCCTTTTCTGGTCAATCACAGAAGAGGGCATACTGCCATAGCGCATAATGGGAATTTTACAAATACTTTCCAATTACGCGAAGAATTAGAAGAGCGTGGTTCGATATTTCAGACCACGATGGACTCAGAGATCATTGTACATAATCTGGCCTATAATAAAAAATTAAATTATTCTACAAGAGTTATCAATTCACTTGCTCCTTTGGAAGGGGCCTATTCACTGGTAATGATGATTGATGATATTCTTGTGGGAGCGCGTGACTCTCATGGTTTTCGGTCGTTGTGCCTGGGAAGGCTTGAGGGAGCCTATGTCCTGGCAAGTGAAACTTGCGCGCTTGATCTGATTCAGGCAGAATATGTGCGGGAGATAGAGCCGGGAGAGATTGTTTTTATTAAGAATAAAACAATAGAATCCATTAAGCCTTTTCCAAAGAAAAAACATGCCTACTGTATTTTTGAATATATATATTTCTCAAGGCCGGATTCTAATATATTTGGAAAGAATGTTTATCTTACACGCAAAAGACTGGGGGCGCAGCTGGCAAAAGAGGCTCCGGCTAAATGCGATCTGGCGATGGCCATACCTGATTCAGGCAGTTATGCCGCGGTAGGTTTTGCGGAAGAAGCAAAAGTGAAAAATGAGATTGGGATGATCCGCAATCATTATATTGGCAGAACATTTATTCAACCATCGCAATTTATACGTGATTTCAGAGTGCGGATAAAGCTTAATCCTATAAAAGATGTTATAAAAGGGAAACGCTTGGCAGTTATTGAGGATTCTATTGTCAGGGGGACAACGAGCCGGGCGCGTGTACGAACGATTCGTAATGCCGGTGCAAAAAAAATTCATATGCGAATCAGCTGTCCGCCGATAAAATTCCCCTGTTTTTACGGCATTGATTTTCCGACAAAAAAAGAGCTGATCGCGGCTAATAATACGGTAAGGGAAATAAAGGAATTTATGGGGCTGGATAGCTTGAAATATTTAAGCCATGAGGGTATGCTTAAAGCAATGCTTTTGCCTGAGTGTGAATTCTGCACAGCATGTTTTAGCGGAAAATATCCGACAAAAATACCAAAGAAATTTTTCAAGAAGATGTTAGAAAAGAAAGGCAGTTGATTATGGCCAATCGCATAGGTTTTGATAGCAAGAAATATCTAAAGGAACAGACAGAAGCAATCCTTGAAAGAGTTGAAAAGTTTGACGGTAAATTATATCTTGAATTCGGAGGCAAGCTGCTTTTTGATTATCATGCCGCGCGTGTTCTGCCCGGATTTGATCCTAATGTTAAGATGAGATTACTGCAGAAATTAAAAGATAAGGCGGATATAATCCTTTGTATCTATGCGGGTGATATTGAAAGAAGAAAAGTGCGGGCTGATTTCGGCATAAGCTATGATGTGGATGCAATGAAGCTGATTGATGATATAAGAAGCTGGAAACTAGATGTGCGGGCGGTTGTGATCACGCGTTATAATGATCAGCCTGCTGTGAAAATATTTAAGAATAAACTGGAGCGCAGAAATATAAAAGTATATACACACAGATTTACAAAAGGATATCCCACGGATGTTGATCTGATTGTCAGTGAAGACGGATACGGGGCTAATGAATATATTAAAACAAAAAATCCGCTTGTGATCGTGACCGGTCCGGGGCCCGGAAGCGGAAAACTTGCAACATGCCTTTCGCAATATTATCATGACTATAAGAGAGGGATCAAAAGCGGCTATGCGAAGTTCGAGACATTTCCGATTTGGAATATCCCCCTTAAGCATCCGGTTAACATAGCATATGAGGCGGCAACTGCTGATATCAGGGATTTTAATCTTATAGACCCTTTTCATCTTGAGGCATATAAGGAATCAGCAGTAAACTATAATCGTGATGTTGAGGTTTTTCCTGTACTAAAGAGAATACTGGAAACAATTACACAAAAAGAATCGATGTATAAGTCGCCTACGGATATGGGTGTCAACTGCGCGGGATTCGGGATTATTGATGACATCGCTGTTAAAGATGCCTCAAAACAGGAGGTTATCAGAAGATATTTCCGCTACTGCTGTGAATATATGCTCGGGTTTGTGGACAAAGAAACAGTGCAGAGGGTTGAACTCATAATGAAAGAGCTTAATGTAACACAGGTTGATCGCAAGGTTGTTGAGCCTGCGATAAAAAAAGCCAAAGAAGCAGAGAAAAAGAACAAGGGGCATGATGGGGTTTTTTGCGGGGCGGCAATAGAGTTAAGTGACGGGACAATTATTACCGGCAGGAATTCACCCATGATGCATGCATCGTCCAGTCTTATTTTAAATGCTATAAAGCATATGGCGGAGATACCGGATAAAATACATTTATTGTCGCCGAATATAATAAGCTCGATAAAGGCATTGAACAAAGAAATATTAAATGAGAAAGCAGTAAGCCTGGATCTGGAGGAGACATTGATCGCTTTAAGTATAAGTGCTGCGACAAATCCTACTTCACAGACAGCAATGGAAAAATTAAAAGAACTTAGGGGTGCTCAGATGCACTTGACGCATATTCCTACTTCAGGGGATGAGGCGGGATTAAGGAAACTGGGAGTGGATGTTACAAGTGAGGCAGTGTTTTCGACAAAAAGACTTTTTGTTTCCTGATTGAAGTAGCAGAAAAAATACATAAATTTATTCTAATTTGAATGGAGGTTTGAAATGAGCGGTATTTTCGGAGTTGTCTCAAAGGGTGACTGTATTAAGGAGTTATTTTATGGTACTGACTATCATTCCCATTTAGGTACTGAATACGGTGGTCTTGCGGTATTAGGAAAGGATTTATATAGGCGGATACATAATATAAGCCAAGGGCAGTTTAAGTCAAAATTTTCTGATGAATACCATAAAATGAAAGGCAATAAAGGTATTGGTGTTATCAGTGCCTCTAATGTTCAGCCTATTTATGTTCATTCTAGATTCGGCCCTTTTTGTCTTGCTACCAATGGCTTTATCGAGAATTCACAAGAAATAGAAAAAGAACTTCTTGCCAAGGGTATTTCTTTTGCTGAAGTCGGCAAAAGCGGGGTTAATGAAACAGAGCTTGTTGCAAAGCTTATCAATCAGGGAGACAATCTGATAGACGGTATCGAGAAAATGTTTAAACGCATTAAAGGTTCCTGCTCGCTCTTATTGCTTAATAAAGAGGGTGTTTATGCTGCACGGGACCGCTACGGATATACTCCTCTTGTAATTGGAAAGAAAAAAGATGCGATTGCGGTAACTTCCGAAAGTTGTGCGTTTTTAAATAATGATTTTAAAATAACTAAGTATCTTGGTCCGGGGGAAATAGTTTTGCTTGGCGAATCAGGATTGGTGCAGAAAAAACAGGCAAGTGAGGTTAATCAGATTTGCGCTTTTTTTTGGATTTATATCGGTTTTCCGGCATCAAATTATGAGGGTATTAATACGGAGACGGTCAGAGAGAGATGCGGAAGATATCTTGCTAAAAGAGATAAAGATTTAAAGGTTGACGTTGTCTCAGGCGTTCCGGATTCAGGCACGGCACATGCTATTGGCTATGCAATGGAAAGCGGTATCCCTTACAGAAGGCCGCTTATAAAATATACGCCCGGCTATGGAAGAAGCTATACGCCGCCTTCACAGCTAACAAGGGATCTTGTGGCCAAGATGAAACTGATCGCTATTAAGGATATAATAGATGGGAACAGAATTGTGGTTTGTGATGATTCCATTGTCAGAGGAACACAGCTTAAGAATTTTACTATAAAAAAACTAAAGGAATCTGGAGCAAAAGAAATCCATGTTCGTTCGGCATGTCCGCCGCTTATGTTTCCCTGCCGGTTTAATCTTTCCACCAGGAATATAAATGAGCTTGTGGCTAGGAGAGCGATTAAAGTTATCGAGGGGCATGATCTGGAAGATGTTAGTGAGTATCTTGATCCTGATTCCCTTAAGTATAAAAAAATGGTAGATTGGATAGCGAATGACATGGGAGTTGATTCTCTGAAGTATCAGACTGTGGATGATATGGTTAAGGCAATTGGGCTGCCTAAGGAAAGGCTTTGTCTTTCCTGTTGGACTGGTCAGTATGCGGGTTCTGATAATGTCAAACAAGAGAATTCAAGCTGTGCTTGCGCTGGTAAATGTGATTAAAAATAGCCTTAACGGAGAAGATTTATGGCTAAGTTTATTTTTGTAACCGGAGGAGTTGTTTCAAGCTTAGGTAAAGGGATTGTAGCGGCTATAGGTAAGCTGCTTGAGACAAGAGGCTTGAAAGTAACGATTATGAAATGCGATCCTTATATTAATGTTGATTCAGGCACCATGAATCCTTTTCAGCATGGGGAGGTATATGTTACGGATGACGGGGCAGAGACAGATCTGGACCTAGGCCATTATGAACGTTTTACACATGCAAGGCTTACACGTGAGAATAATATTACAACAGGCAAGGTCTATTATTCTGTTATCAGTAAGGAAAGAAGAGGCGATTATCTTGGTAAAACCGTACAGATAATCGAAGTCAAAGACCATCCGTGGTTTGTTACCTGTCAGTTCCATCCTGAATTTAAATCAAAACCTGACAGCGGCCATTCGTTATTTAAAGAATTCATAAAGGTTTCTTGGAAGGGAAAATGAGATGAAAGAGAGCTCCTCTAAGTCATACATTGATACCTTGAATAAAATCAGTAAGGCGATTACAAGTGATTTATATCTTGAAGATATGCTAAAGCTGATTGTTACTTTAACTGCCAACGTTATGCAGTCAACGATTTGCTCTTTATGGCTTCTTGATGAAAAAACGCAGTCATTAAAAATTAAAGCTACGCAGGCAATGAGCAGTGAATATGTAAAAGCAAGAGAAATAAAAGTAGGGGAGGGTATTGTCGGACATGTTGCAAACAGTAAAAAACCGATAATAATACTTGATGTTTTAGAAGATAAACGTTACAAAGAAAAAATACTTGCAAAAAAAGAACATTTAGTTTCAATGGTCAGCGTGCCGATGATGATAAAAAACAGAGTGATCGGTATTATCAATTGCTATACTACTCAAGTGTATAAATTTGACAAAAATGATCTTAATCTTCTGAGTACTGTTGCTAACCAGGTAGCTGTTGCTATTGAGAATACAGAGCTTTTAGTGAAAACCAAAGTGGTGCATGAAGAACTTGAGACTCGCAAAAAGGTAGAAAAAGCAAAAGGAATTTTAATGCAGGAAAACAAATTTTCCGAGAATGAAGCATATAAACTTATTAGAAAATCGAGTATGAGCAAACGCCTGCCTATGAAGGAAATAGCGGAAGCTATAATTCTCTCGCATGAAATCAAAGAGGGAAAAAACAGATAATATGATCTGTTTTTTTAAAACCCATTCTGAATATTTACCGCAATAAAAATATTTTTTTATGATTTTTAAAAATTATTTTCATTTTTTTTATTTTTTTTCTTGAAATGAGTCTCTATGATGTTGTATATTATAAATTGTAGATACAATATGTAGTACGAGGCCATATTGTGTAGCTGAAAGTAAACACACCAAGATATTGTAGGGGCAGTAAGAAAGAAGCTTTCTGAGGTAAATACTTAAAGGAAAGGGGGTGAATATTTTGGTAGTGAAAAAGAAAAAAGCAGCTAAGAAAAAAGTAGCAAAAAAGAAAGTAGTAAAGAAAGTAGTAAAGAAAGTAGCAAAGAAAAAAGTAGCAAAGAAGAAAGTAGTAAAGAAAGTAGCAAAGAAGAAACCAGCAAAAAAGGTAGCAAAGAAAAAGAAAAAATAAATTGCTGGGATAACTTTGATTACGAAGTATAGATCAAGATCTCGATTAAAATTTGTAGAACAAGGACGTTGCGAATTCCCAAAGGCGGGGAAGTAAGAAGAAAATTTTAAAGTTCAAATTGGCATTAGCCAAGATGAAAAAGTTTTCCGCCTTTGGGCCGGGATTTCAGTTTAAAGGCCTCTGACTATTCATCCCATCTTTAAGCCCTCCCAATTTTGTGTATTAACTGTTATAAGAAAAAAATGGATAATTCTTTAATTTCTTAAGAGCAATTGCTGTTCCAAGTAGAATCTTTATGGAACCAGATTGCCGGAGTAAAGACAGCGGTGATTATTCATGATATCGGTAAGATCTGCACTCCGGCTGAGATATTGAGCAAACCGTCAAAATTAAATACTTATGAATTCAATCTAATCACAATGCATCCGGAAATAGGTTATGAGATACTGAAGGGTATAGAATTTTCTTGGCCGGTTTCAGAAATTGTCCTTCAGCATCATGAAAGGGTGGATGGGTATGGATATCCTAAAGGTTTGAAAGGCGAGGATATTCTTCTTGAGGCACATATATTAATTGTTTCAGATGTTGTTGAGGCCATGACATCTTATCGCCCTTATCGTTTGGCATTAGGTATTGATAAAGCATTAGATGAAATTATCCAAAAAAAAGGAATGTTTTACGACCCTGCTGTTGCAGATGTCTGCATCAAACTCTTTATGGAAAAAGGGTTTTTTTGGGATGAAAGTTAAGGATTAAGGACAATAAACTCATGCTTTGATAAATGTTGACTTTCTAATTAAATTAGAGTATCTTAAACACAAAAAGGAGGAAGCTTGGGAAAATCAAAGTTTATTTATTTTGTTTTAGCAGTAATGATTGTCCTGAGTTTTTCGAGTTATTCAATTGCTGCGATATCAGACGGTAGAAATGTCCAAAAAGTTTATACTGATGCGATAGTTGACTGTACAGTTTGTCATCCTCAGGGTGATTTTAAGAGCTTGAATGAATATGGTAAAGCTTATAATGAAGCCGGCAGAAGTGTTGAAGCAGTTACAGCCATTGATGTCATGGATAGTGATAAAGACGGTTTAACAAATGCAGAAGAGATTAATGCCGGAACAAATCCGGGTGATGCTACCAGTAAATAGGGCAAAGGCGATGAAAGAAATGAGCCGGAATAAGTATTTATTCCGGTTTATTTTTTGCTTTAGAATTATCGAAGGCCTGAGTATAGCAAATCAAAGTTTTAAAGGAAAGCAATGACACATAAAAACCCGATTCAGATTATTTATGAGGATGAAGCGCTGATAATTGTTAATAAGCGTAGTGGAATGCTCAGCGTTCCTGATGGGGCAGTAAAAGCAAATGATCTTGTGTCTATTTTAAATCAGCAAATAGAAAGGGAAAAAGTACAGGCCAAGGCATTGCCTTGTCACCGTCTTGATAAAGAGACATCAGGTGTGATGGTTTTTGCAAAAGGCAGAAAAGCCCAACAGATTGTAATGGATCAATTTCGGCAGAGAAAAATAAAAAAGACTTATATTGCTTTTGTGCATGGCCGCTTTAAGCAGGTAAAGGGTGTGATGAAAAGCAATATGCAAGGTGCTTGGCCTTATAGAAAAAATGAGGGGAATAAAATGGCTATTACAAATTTTGAATTAATTAATAGCGCAAGTAATTTTAGTATTTTGCGTATTGCCCCTATTACCGGAAGAACAAATCAAATTAGAATACAGTTCAGAGACTGTGGGCATCCTCTTATAGGTGAGAGGCGTTTTACCCATGCCAGAGATTGGCCGATTAAATTCAAGCGAGTAGCATTGCATGCATATTCTGTTGAGATAAATCATCCTTTGACAAATAAGCGGATTGATTTTAGCGTGCCAATACCGGATGATATGCTGGGCTTTATGCAGGAACATAATATAGCGAATGTATTTTCATGGTAATCAATTCAGTATCATTGTCTTGCTCGTCTGATTTGACTGTGCTAAAATAAATAGGATTATAGGAAAATTTAGGGGGGAAACATGAATTTGTTGCATTATTTGTTTTTAGCTTGTCTTCAGGGAGTAACGGAGTTTCTTCCTGTTTCCAGTTCCGGTCATTTGGTTTTCTTTCAGGAAATTATCGGTTTTGAGGAACCATTACTTAGTTTTGATATTATTTTGCACTTAGCTACTGTATTAGCTGTGCTCGTTTTTTTAAGAAAGGATCTCTTCTTAATGCTTCAAGAATGGGGCCTGGCATTCAAAAAAGTGGCTCAAGGCAAATCTTTCAAGGAGGTTTGGTCTGAGCTTGAATATTTGCGGATGTTTGTTTTTGTAGCGGTAGCACTTATTCCGGCTATATTGGTGGGATTGATTTTTCACTCAATAATCGATAATATGTTCAACTCTTTGCGAGTGATAACAGTAAGTTTTTTTATTACAGGAACGGTTTTATTTCTTACCAGAGGCAAAGGCACTCCTAAGAATAAAAGGCAATTGACGCTTATCGATGCTTTTCTTATCGGACTTGCGCAGGCAGTTGCGATTATTCCCGGTATTTCCCGTTCTGGTATGACTATTTCAAGTGGCATTTTTAGGGGGATTAATAAAGAGCTTGCGGCACGGTTTTCATTTTTATTGTCAATACCGACTATTGCTGCTGCAGCAATATATAAATTAAAGGATGGCATGGGAGAGATATCAATAAGTAATTTTGAACTGAGCCTATCATTTCTCTTTGCATTTTTAAGCGGATATTTCACTTTATTAATTTTGTCTAAAATGATTGCAAGGGCTAAATTCCATTATTTTTCATTCTATTGCTGGGGGATGGGAGTTGTTTGTATCGTTGTGTTGCTTAAGGGGTGAAGTGAAAGATAAAAACATAGATGTTCCTGAGTGTTTAGTTTTAATTTTAGGCGGCGGTAGAGAGGCAAGGTTGCTTTGCTTCCTTTGTAGAGAAGTAAACTGGATATTGGCTTTGCCGGAAAGTATGGATTGACAGATATCACTGTTGTAAGATGCTCAGTAAAGCTGGTCGCTAATACTGTTATTTGAATTCTTGCAGAAAATCCGGTGAATTATATAAGAAAGGAGTGAAAAGGTGTTTGAAATATTGGAGAAAATTATTTTAGCCGGGGCAGGACTGGTGAGCTTGACAAAAGAAAAGGCAGAAGCGATCGTGGATGCTATGATCGCAAAAGGTCAGGTTAAGGCTAAAGACAGAATAGCAGTATTAGGGAAAATTCTCAGAAGTACAAAAAGATTTGATAAAGAGTTTGATAAAAAGATGAAAAAAGTTTCTTCTGAAATAACGAAAGAATATGAAAAGCAAATAGCTATCTTAAAGGGGAAAATGGCAAAACTTGCAAAAGATTTACATCTTAAGAAAAAAAGGGGTACAATAAAGAGTAAGCAGAAAAAAACTGATTTACTTTAAAGAAAGGGAGAAATGGTTATGTTTGAAATATTTGGCAAAATAGTTTTAGCAGGAGTGGGGCTGGCGAATCTAACAAAAGAAAAAGCAGAAAAGCTTGTAGATATGCTGATAAAAAAAGGGCAGATCCAAGCAAAGGATAAAAAGGCTGTTTTGAATCGCTTGTTGCAAGGTACGAAAAAAATGGATAGAGATCTTGAGAAAAAGATGAAGCAGATTTCTCAAGGTATTTTGGATAAATCTCAGAAGCAGATCGATGCATTAAATAATAGATTATCCAAGATATCAAAAGCATTGGAGGCTGAGAAGAAAAAAAATGCTGCTCCTAAGGCAAAAAAGAAAGCAAAAAGCTCCAAAAAGTGAAAGGTAAGTAAAAATGGCAAAAAAATCTTTAAAGAAAATATCACAAATGAAGGTGCGAATTTTTAAAATTGCTAATCGGCGTGGTTATGCAGCCATATCTTTGAATAATCTTACTGAAGGTGCTACGGCAAATCAGGCATATGCCCGCATGATAAAGGCCTTAAAGCGTCATGGATACGAATTGCCTGTTCTTGGGGCTGATAGAGTAAAAAAGCTAGTAATATCCAAGATTTAATAACTTTATTGAGTGGGTTGGATTTATAAAAAAATGCCAAAATGCCCTGTGTTTATGAGAATTGACTTAGGTTCTTAATTGCTTGTAAATATAGGGTATTTTGTGCTACAATATGCCATGAAAGTTCAATTCTATATTTAATTCCCAAATCAAGCTAACATTTGTTTAGTATCCTAAAATAGCAGAGAAGGCAGAAAAATGTACAAAACATCAAGAGCAATTGATAAAATTCAATCAAGCATGGATAGAGTTGAACCGGGTAGTATGCGTTATGAGATACTCAACTGTGCAAAAACCTTTAAGTCTTCATGGCTTGAACTTGGGCAGCATCTGGTGGCTGTTTATAATGATAAGTTGTATAAGGAATGGGATTACCTGACCTTTGAGGCTTATTGCAGTAAAGAGATAGGAATACGCAAGGAAACAGGATTGAAATTGCTCAGGTCTTATTATTTTCTTGAACAGGAAGAGCCGCAATTTATAAAGAAAGAATATCTTGAGTCAGCGAATAGCCCGCAGCTGCCATCATATGAGGCTGTAAATACATTGCGTCAAGTAAAGACAAATCAAGACCTGACTATTGCTGATTATGAAAAGATGAAGCGGCATGTTTTTGAGGAAGGCAAAGCAGACAAAGACGTGAAAGATGTTTACAAGGCGATGATGAAGTCTGTAAGAGATGAAAAAAGCCCCGAGGAAGATCATGAACTAAGAAGGTTGAAGCATCTAAGCCGCGTTATCGGATCATTGACTTCAATTAAAAAAGAGATAAGACTTAGCAAGTTTCTCCCGGAAGAAATTTTGGAAGAACTTGATAAAATTATTACAAAAATTGAATCAGAAAGAGAATAGTGTTTTAAAATTTATATTTTAGGAGGATTAATGATTAGGGAAGTTATTTTTACATTAGTTGGAGGCTTGGGCTTGTTTATTTATGGAATCCATCTAATGGGAGAAGGTCTACAAAATGCGGCTGGCGATAGAATGCGCAGCTTATTAAAAGTGCTTACTAAAAACAGAATAATGGGAGCTGGTGTCGGAGCATTTATTACGGCTTTGATTCAAAGTTCTTCAGCAACTACCGTTATGCTAGTTGGATTTGTTAATGCTGGCCTGATGGGACTTAGACAGGCAATCGTTGTGATTTTAGGAGCTCATATCGGAACTACAATCACAGGGCAGATCATTGCGTTTAAATTAACAGATTATGCATTACCGTTTATAGCTTTGGGCTCTGCTTTTTATTTATTTGTGAATAAGAGGTTTTGGAAATTTTTAGGCTTATTTTTTTTAGGGTTTGGGATTTTATTCCTAGGATTAAATATAATGACCTCAGGGATAGAGCCGTTGGCCGCTGACCCGACAGTAAGGGCAATTTTTATTGCTTTTAGTAAAAATCCGTTTCTGGGGATACTAACGGGGGCGGTATTAACTGCGATCTTTCAAAGTTCAAGTGTAACAACAGGTATTATTATCGGACTCGGAGTAATGGGATTGCTTGATCTAAAAGCAGCAGTTCCGCTTGTTTTTGGTTGTAATATTGGAACCTGTGCAACGGCAATGCTTGCATCTATTGGAACAACTATTGCTGCTAGGCGTACAGCGTTTGCTCATATTTTAATACAAATTTTGGGTGCAATTATATTTTTACCTACATTATTTATTTTTAATGGGATTTTTATTCGGATGGTAGGATACACATCTAATGATATTGCTCGCCAAATAGCAAATACGCATACTATTTTTAATATAGCAACTACATTGCTTTTTATTCCCTTTGTTGATGTATTTGCAAGGCTTGTTAAAAAACTGATACCGGGGGAAGATATAATTATTGATACGCAGCCAAAATTTTTAGAAAAACATCTTTTGCTTACGCCGACGATAGCCATAGATGCATCAATAAAAGAAATGATTAGGATGACAGAACTTGCTTGCAGTATGTTTGATGATGCCATAAAGGGATTCCTGCGCGGTGATCTAAAAGCATTGAAACTTGTTTCTAGAAAAGAGAAAGTAGTTGATAATCTCCAGGAGGCAATCACTAATTATCTTATGGAACTTATGCAAAAAGAAATTTCCCCGGAGATTGCTAATAAAATTCCTTCTTTATTACATAGCGTCAATGATATTGAGAGAATAGGGGATCATTCTGAAAATTTGACTGAACTGAGCGAGAGGAAGATTGCCTTAGGATTGCCTTTTTCATCTGAAGGCGAAGAAGATATTAAAGCAATGGCAGCCTTATTGAAGAAAATGGGAGCGGTGACGGTTGAGTCTTTAAATACTTATGATCTTGAAAAAGCAAAAGAAGTGTTGGAATTGGAAAAGCAAGTTAATGAATTAACTTTTCAATTGAGTGAAAATCATATAAATCGCTTAACTCAAAGAAAATGTAAGGTTCTTTCAGGGATCATATTTTTAGATATGGTTAGCAATTTTGAAAAGATAGGCGATCATCTTACCAATGTGGCTCAGGCAGTTTTAGGTAAATTGCAATGGGATAAAAACAATATAAGCGATAAATTGCATGTAAATGCTGTTGCCCAAATAAGATAAGCATGAGAATCATTTTGACATAATTCAAGCGGTGAGTTATATTGACAAAATAAGTACAAAAATAGTTATTGGCTTGAAAAATAAGAAATATAAAAACTATGACTAAAAAGAACCAGCAAAAAGAATTAAGCATTTCAGCGTTATTTCTACCTGAAATCAGAGAGTTGCTTACTAAAAAAAGATTTTCAGAGGTAAAGGCTTTGATGGCAAGGATACCGGCAATTGATATTGCCGAGCGATGGCATAATTTCTCTGAGCAGGAAAAGATCCTTATTTTTAAGCTGCTGAGGGCATCCCTGGCTGTTGAATTGTTCGAGGTTCTTAAATTTGATGATCAGTCCTTTCTCCTGGATAATCTTGATAATGCCGATGTTTCTCAGGTGCTTAATGAAATGGCTCCGGATGACCGTGCTAATCTTTTTAAAGATCTTCCGCCTAAGGTGATTAAAAAATTCTTTAAATTGATGAAAAAGGAAGAGGTTGAAGACGTAAGGGAGTTGATGACTTACGATGAGGGAATTGCCGGAGCGATAATGACAACGGATTATGTTGAGTTGCGCAAGGAAATAACAGCGCGTGCGGCAATTTTAAAATTACAGGATACTTTGAGTTTTGATGATGATCTGGATATCAGTTTAATATATGTAACTGATGCAGGGCATAAATTAATTGGCTTGGTTGAATTACAAGATCTGATCAAAGCACCGTCTAATATGCTTATAAAGGATCTAATGGAAAGCACTGATTTTATAAAAATCAATGAGTATTCACCTGATGAGGAAGTGGCCCAGAGTTTTAAGCGTTATGATCTTATCGAGGCTCCGGTTGTTGATGAGCACGATGAATTGATCGGGGTTATTACTATTGATGATATTGTTGATGTTATTGACCGGGAAGCGACAAAGGAGATATACGAAGTTGGTAAGATGACTCCCGGAGAAGGTAAAATAATTAGTTATGCTACAGCAACGGTTAAGGAGCTTATTAGCCGCCGGGCAGGATGGCTTGTTTTTCTTCTCATATTTGATTTTTTAACAGGAACGGTTTTGAAAACTTTTCAGAATTCCTTAAGTAGTGTAGTAACACTGGTTTTTTTTATTCCTATGCTGTTGGGGACCGGAGGCAATGCAGGTACGCAGAGTTCTATTACGGTTATTCGTGGTCTAGCTACCGGTGATGTTAGCTTTGGTAATCTGAAGAGGGTTTTTAAAATTGAACTTCTTGCTGCTTTGATGATGGGGCTTATAGTTGGAGTGGTGGCGTTTATAAGAGCTTTATTGCTGCAGAGTGATCCCCTGGTGGGATTGGTGGTGGGATTGACAATGTTTCTGATAGTATTGCTTGCGATATGCACTGGTATTTCACTGCCGTTTCTTTCAAAAAAAATGGGATTTGACCCGGCTGTGCTTGCCGGACCGATTACGACGAGTTTTGTTGATGTAATTGGTTTAATAATATATTTTAAGGTTGCACAGTTTATACTTCCGATATTAAAATAATCACAGGAAATTCAAGAGAGTATTTTTGAGAAGATATTTTAAAGGTTGAAATTCATGATAAGACTTTTTGGTAAAAATCAGGTTTTGGAGCGTTTGAAGACGCATCCTAAAACTATTAAAAAAATAATTTGCAGGCAAAGCTCAGAGAACAGCTATATCAAAAAGCTAGCATCTGAGTTTAATGTTCCTTTTGTTATTCTTGCGGATAATGAGTTTGCCCTATTGATAAATAATGTGAACGATCAAGGGGTTATTGCCCAAATCAATGATTTCCAATACGGAGATTTGCAGGATATTTTGCAATTGCCGAATGAGGAGAAATTGACGCTTATTGCACTAAGCAATCTTACTGATCCGCAGAACATGGGCTCTATTTTAAGAACAGCTGCTTGTTTCGGCAAATTTTCCCTGATAATTCCCAAACACAGGTCTGTAAGCATAACTGAGACAGTTTTAAAAGTTGCCTGCGGCGGAGAAAATTATATACCGGTAATACAGGTCACAAATCTTATCCCGGTTATAAAGCAGGCAAAAGATGCGGGTTACTGGGTTGCTGGAACAGTGATTGAAGAGGGAGAGAATATTACTGGTTTTAAATTTCAATTTCCGCTATGCCTGGTAATTGGCTCAGAGGATAAGGGGATTCGTCAAGGGTTAATGTCGCATTTGGATTTTAAGGTTACTTTGCCTATGCCTGGAGCAAGTCTTTCTCTCAATGCGGCGGTAGCAACAGCGATATTCTGCTATGAAGTAACCCGACAAAGAAGGTAATAATGTATATATTGCCATTGGCCTTTAAGTTATTGGTATGAAAAAAATTAAATATAAGTTAAAATTAAAAGTTCGATGCATGGCTTTTATTATAATAGTGCTTTTTTTTGCATCGGGTGTTAATTGTTTGTTTGCTTTAGAGTCTAATCAAAAGGAGGGCTCTAATTATAGCTTTGTAACAGCTGGTTGGAACAAAACAATTAACGAACAGGAAACCGTAGAGAATAAATACCCTGATAAAAGGAAAATAACGCCTGAAACAGTCAGGCTTACAATTAATGAATACTATATTCCTCAGTTCTCGGAATTATTGGAAAAGGGGGTTGATTATTTGGAATGGCTTAATAAGCTTGATGATCCGTATCTCAATCGATATAAAGTTGATGTTAGGGTAGACCCGGACGATGAGCGTCTTAAGTTATTCTGGAAGCGTTCTTTTTAGTCAATTTGCGGAAGGGGGGACTTAAGATCCTAATTTCTTGACCTTACTATTAAATGGTGTTATACTAAATTTAACTTTTTGGCTTTATTGAGGAGGAAAAAATGGGGAAAAATTTACTTATAATAAGTACTATAATTGCATTACTGTTTGTAGCTGCACAGGGGGAGAACTTGTTTGCAGAAGAAAAAGCGGAATCTTCGGTACTTACTTTGGGAACAAAGAACCAGAATGTATTTGGTGCTGTGGGTAAAGTTGAGTATGTGGATTTTAAGTCGCGCGGAGAATCAAATATAGTACTTAAAACCAGTAAGGGTGAGTCTATAACTGTTTCCCTGAAGGAACTTAAAAATGATGCAACGGTTTTAACAACTTTTCGAAAAGAAAAAGATGCCAAGGGCAAAGAAAAAAATACGCTTGTTTCCTTAAGCATTGTTAAGACAGCTAAACAGGATAAGAATCAGGGCAAAAAGTAATAAATAATACAATTTATATGTTTTTATTTGAGTGTAGAGAAGTAAAGACTATTTCTCTGCACTTTTAATATTAAAATATTATCTAAGTATTTGTAATTGATTCGGGGCATTGCTCAGCTTGGCTTAGAGCGCTTGGTTTGGGACCAAGAGGTCGGTGGTTCGAATCCACCTGCCCCGACCATTTAAAGATAGGGGATAGGGTTTAGGTTTTAGGGATTAGGTTTCAGGGATTAGGTTTAATTAATTCTTTTAACCTGTTATTTAATAAATCTAGATTTGTGTCCCTGTAGCTCAGCTGGATAGAGCAACTGCCTTCTAAGCAGTGGGCCGGGTGTTCGAATCGCCCCAGGGACGCCAAATTTAGCTATAATTTTTTTTATGGTGGATGTAGCTCAGTTGGTTAGAGCTCATGATTGTGGTTCATGAGGCCGGGGGTTCGAGTCCCCTCATCCACCCCAAAAGAAATGTAAGTATATTAGTTGTTGATTGAGTAGTAAGTATATGGAAAGAAAGATAGGAAGATATGATTAATGAACTTAAACCTCTTATTCTTGGAGACTTGGAAGTTAAAATTCCAATAATCCAGGGGGGTATGGGAGTTGCTATTTCAAGAGCACCTTTGGCAAGTGCTGTAGCAAATTGCGGTGGGGCTGGTACTATAGCAAGTGTTGGACTTGGCTATGGTACTAAGGAGAATGATATAGATTTTGTTAAGGCATCAAGAGTTGGATTGCAGAACGAAATACGTAAGGCTAAAAAAATGACCGATGGGGTTGTTGGAGCCAATATCCTTGTGGCTGTAACTAATTATGAGGATCTTGCTCATGTTGTTGCAGAAGAAAAAGCTGATTTTCTTGTTTCTGGGGCAGGTCTTCCAATTAAACTCCCGGCTTATTTAGAAGGGAGTTCAGTTAAAATTATTCCTATTGTTTCTTCTGGCCGTGCAACAGAGTTGATATTGAAAACCTGGAAAAAGCGCTATAATATTTTCCCGGATGCTATTGTTGTTGAAGGTCCTCTGGCCGGAGGTCATCTGGGTTTTCATTTTGATGAATTAATCTCGCCCAAGGATAATTTGCTTGAGGAATTAGTGAGTGATGTCATTAAGGTAGTTCGAGAATATGAAAAATCCTATAAAGCAACTATTCCCATTATTGCCGCAGGAGGCATATTTGACGGCAAAGATGCTGCAAGGTTTTTTAAACTGGGGGTGAATGCAGTACAGATAGCAACACGTTTTGTGACAACTTATGAGTGTGCGGTTCCTGACGGATTTAAACAGTGCTATCTTGATGCTAAAAAAGAGGATGTGGTGATAATAAAAAGTCCTGTCGGAATGCCTGGCAGATCTATAAAAACAGAACTTATTAAGCGGGTAGTAGAAGGAAAAAGAGAGCCTTTTAAATGTACTTACCGCTGTCTTAAAACTTGTAATCCCGCAACTGCGCCATATTGCATAGCCAGGGCATTGTTTAATGCTGTTAGCGGTAATATCGATGATTCGGTTGTGTTTGCCGGTAGCAATGTTTACCGGATAAATAAAATAGTTTCAGTTAAAGAGTTAATGGATGAAATAGTCGAGGACGCTGTTGCTGCTTTAAATAAGCCTTAAATGATTAGCTCTAATTAGAATAGTAGTAATATTGCCTGACTGAATTAAATCTCTTGCTGGGGGCTTGTAAATTTTTACTTTTGTGGTATACTTAATCAGATTTAAGGAAAAACATAGTTAGGCAAATAAGCCCGCATTTTAAGATAGCAGGAAAATATCATAATGGATGAACGAAGAAAACATATGCGTTTTGGTGCAAATATAAGCGGTGAATTTCAAGTACGCAATACTCAAACAAGAGGATTGCTGACTACGGATAACTTTAGCCGAGGCGGGTTTAAAGCGGTTTTGAACAATCGCATTAAAAATGGAGCTATCTTGGACTGCGAAATGACATTTCCTGATACGATAATGCCTTTTTTCTCAAGCGGAAAAGTTGTCTGGATAAGGGATTGCGCTGAAGTGAGCAATGCAAAATTCAATGTTGGGATTGAGCTTAAATCAATGGACCCAACTGAAAGACAATTCCTTATTGATTATTGCTATAAAAAATGGAATGACTCAAGAGCAAATGAAGCTAACACAGAATTTAATCTTGACGCCTAAATATCTCTTCTAATTTTTTTTCTTACCGAATATTTACAATACATATCCTATCGACCCTTTAATGTTATTCTGCTATAATTAACAGATAAGGTTAAAGGACCTTATATGGTCCTGATAAAGAAAAATGGCAGAACTGGCTGAATGAAGAAAACAACCCTTGAATTCAATTTCTATTTTAGAGTTTTTTGTGTTATTATAGTAAAGATAACTAATTGCAGATATTAATATTGTATCAAAGAATATTGATTCTAAGGTAGATTAGTTAGTTAATACTGAATTTTCTGATTAAAATCACATGAGTTTGTTTAATTCGTAAACCAAGGGGTATATATGGGAAAGTATTTTTTTGAGGCTGGTATTTTTGATATGGATGGGGTTATAACAAAAACAGCAATTGTCCATGCAGATGCCTGGAAATTGGTTTTTGATGAATGCCTAAAGGAAAAGGCAGGTTTAGAGGGGCAGCTTTTTAAAGAATTCACGCATGTTGATTATCTTAATTTTGTGGACGGTAAGCCAAGATTAAAGGGTATAAAAAGTTTTTTAGAATCAAGAGATATATTCTGGCCCCTGGGCAGCCCTGAAGACACGGCTGAACAAAAGACAATATATGCAATCGGCAATAATAAAAATGCAAAATTCCAACAGGTACTTCTAACAAATGGGGTAGAGGTATATAAGCCGTGCATAGAGCTGATAAAGGATTTAAAAAAGAACGGTATTAAAGTCGGGGTAGTCTCTTCTTCTAAAAATTGCGAGTTTATTCTGAAGTCAGCTGGAGTCCTGGATTTATTTGATACAAGAGTGGATGGAATTATAGCGGAGGAGATGGGCCTTGAAGGAAAGCCCGAAGGCGATATATTTGTTCAGGCGGCTATGAATTTAGGAACGCTTCCAAGCCTAAGTGTAGTTTTTGAAGACGCAATATCAGGGGTTCAATCCGGCAGAAACGGAGGGTTTGCTTTTGTTGTTGGTGTAGCCAGAAGCGATAATATAGCTGCCCTAAACCAAAATGGAGCAGATGCAGTAATAACCTCCTTTTCAGCATTAAGCCTGGATAGGATACAAGCATGGTTTGACCGAAAACCGGTTCCTTTATTTGATTGCTGGAGTGATAAAAAATTACTTGAAGGCGCATACGCGAAAATAAAAGGCGATAAAAATGATCTGACGATTAATCCGCAGTATTTTGAATTGCCGGAGTCTATATTCAAGTCAGATAAAAAAATTGTATTTTTCCTTGATTATGATGGAACACTTACGCCAATAGTCGACAGGCCGCAGGATGCTATTATTAATGAGCAAATGCGTGAGCTTGTAAAGAAGCTTTCTTTTAGGTTTACTACGGCAATTGTCAGCGGTAGAATGCGTGAGGATGTGGAAAAACTTGCAGGCATTGAGGGGATTTTTTATGCGGGAAGCCATGGCTTTGATATCTCAGGAAATGGCATGTCGATGATACAGCCCAAGGCAAAAGAAACTATTCCTGTAGTTGAGGAGGTAACTGGAATTTTAAAAACTGCTCTATCGGATATAAAAGGAGTAATCATTGAGGAAAAAAAATTCAGTGTTGCAGTACATTATCGTTTGGTTAATAAAGAAGAATTTCCTAAAATAAAAGAATATGTTGAAAAAGTTGTTGCGGAGAATAATACATTGCGTCTTATGCATGGAAAAATGGTTTTCGAAATTTTACCAGCTATTGACTGGAATAAAGGCAAGGCAGTGCGCTGGATAATGAAGGCGCTTGATTTATCATGGAAAGACCATACGGTATTTTACTTTGGAGATGATACAACAGATGAAGATGCCTTCAGAGCGGTAAACAGCCAGGGCGTGGGCATACTTGTAAGCGATCAGGAAAAGATATCTGCTGCTGGATTTCGTCTGAGTACACCGGATGAAGTGGCCAGACTCTTTAATCAATTAGTAGGTGACTGAGAAATAAGCCTTAATGGTTAGAAAGAAAGCTGATATGCAAAAAGAATATCCTTGGAAATTGATTTATAAACGTTTTGAGCCTGAAGAAGAGAGTTTGCGAGAAGCCCTTTGCACTCTTGGAAACGGATATTTTGGCACAAGAGGTGCTGCGTCGGAAACAGTTCCTACGGAAATGCATTATCCTGGTACATATCTGGCAGGGCTGTACAATCGTTTAGCTACGAATATAGCCGGGCGGACTATCTACAATGAAGACCTGGTTAACTGTCCTAACTGGACATATCTGACCTTTAAGGTCCGGGATGGAGTATGGTTTAGCCCCTCTGCGACTAGAATTCTTTCTTTTTATCAGGAACTTGATATGCGTAATGGAAAACTAATCAGAAAAATATTATGTCAGATGCCGCATGGACGCAGGACATGGATACATGAGACAAGAATTGTAAGCATGGCAAATCCTCACATTGCAGCAATAAAATATGAGATTACTCCGGATAATTATAGCGATTATATAAGTGTGCGTTCCATGCTTGACGGAGCAGTATTGAATATGAATGTTGAGAGGTATCGGCAACTAAATTTTAATCACTGGAGATCTCATGAACTTGGAAAATTTACCCGTAACGGAGTTTATTTGGGAGCTAAAACCAGCCAGTCAAAAGTTGAGATTTATGAGGCGGCAAAACTGAGGGTTTTTTCCAAGGCAAAAGAGCTTAAGCCGGCAATTGATATTATTAGACACGGCAACCAGGTTGTTGGCCAGGAATTCAGAGTGTTTGCTCAAAAACATCAGAGTTACAGTATAGAAAAAACAGTAGCAATATTCACGTCAAGGGATACCGGCGTTAAAAATGCAAAAGTAGAAGCAATTAATTTAGCAAAGAAATTGCCAAAATTTGATATTCTGCTTACGACTCATGTAAAGGCCTGGAGAAAACTTTGGGATGAATTTGATGTAGAAATAGAAGGAGATGTTTTTTCTCAGCAGGTTCTGCGTCTGCACATTTTCCACTTACTGCAGACTGCTTCACCGCACAATAAGGAAATTGATGCCGGGTTACCTGCACGCGGCTTGCATGGTGAGGCTTATCGGGGGCATGTGTTCTGGGATGAAGTATTTGTCCTGCCTTTTTTCAGTATGCATATGCCGCAAATAGCAAAGGCATTGCTTTTATACCGATACAAGCGCCTGGAAAAGGCAAGGCAGTATGCCATAGATAACGGATATAAAGGCGCGATGTTTCCCTGGCAAAGTGGATCAAGCGGCAGAGAAGAAACTCAGGTTGTGCATTTAAATCCTCGTTCAGGTAAATGGGGGGCTGATTACAGCCGTAATCAAAGGCATGTATCATTTGCGATTGCGTACAATGCCTGGAATTACTGGAAATCTACGCATGAAATTGAGTTTCTTGAGAAATACGGCGCGGAGATGATTATTTCTATTGCTCAGTTTGCGTGCAGTTTATGCGAATATGATGCTAAAAAGAAAAGATATCATGTGCGTGGAGTTATGGGGCCGGATGAATTTCATGAAAAATTTCCAGGTATTCCACATTCGGGTCTTATTGATAATGCATATACAAATGTAATGATTGTTTGGACACTGAAAAAGGCGCAGGAAATACTAAAATTAGTTTCTAAGAAAAGGGCGACGCGGCTTAGAAAAAAATTAGAACTAACCGATTATGAAACCAACCGCTGGGAACGCATAATACGTAAAATGAGTATTGTCATGGATAGCAATGGTATTATAGCGCAATTTAAGGGATATTTTAGCCTTAAAGAGCTTGATTGGACTTGGTATAAGAAAAAATACAAAGATATACACCGCATGGACAGGATTCTTAAAGCAGAAGGGAAGTCTCCGGATAATTATAAGGTGGCCAAGCAAGCAGATGTATTGATGATTTTTTATTTACTGACTCAGGATGAAGTGAAGACTATTTTTAATGCGGCGGGATATGATTTTACCAACAAACTTTTGAAAAATAATTATGATTATTATATAAAACGCACTTCTCACGGATCTACTCTAAGTAAAGTTGTACATTGCTTTGTTTCGCAGGAGGTAGGCAAGGCAAAGGCATTATGGGACTGGTTCATGGAGGTTTTAAAATCAGATATAAATGATACTCAGGGAGGTACTACTACGGAAGGGATTCATGCCGGCGTCATGGGCGGATCACTTGATATCGTTATGAGGAGTTTTGCCGGTATAAAGGTCTTGGATGATGTGATTGAGGTCAATCCTAAATTGCCCCTTAAGTGGCAAAGGCTAAAATTCAACATTATTTATAAGGGGAATTCACTGGTCTTTGATATTAAAAAAACTAGAGTTAAAATATTTTTAAGAAAAAATATACTGGGTGAGGGGAAACTTCCGATAAAGGTCAATTCAAAAAAATATTTACTTGCGCCTGGAGAAACGATTGCTGTGAATTTAATAAAATAAGGCTTTCATAGATAAGTTTCGAGCAAGGTTTAATCTTATTTTTTTCTGATGATATTCTTGCCTTAAACTTAGATTTTTAATATATATAAATTAAAATCCGCTGTATTTATAATTTTAAACAAGGAAGTGTAGATGAAAATAGGAGTAAATTATATAAAATCAGGCTTGTGTGAATTTATTGTCTGGGCTCCACTCGCTAAAGATATAAAATTAAAGATTATCTCGCCATTAGGGCGTTTAGTAAAAATGGATAAAGATAATCTGGGATATTGGAAGGCAGTAGTTGAAAATATTCCTTCCGGGGCAACTTACCTTTATCAGATTGACGGTGATAAGAAAAGGCCGGATCCGGCTTCGGCTTATCAGCCTGAGGGGGTACATGGTCCTTCCGCGGTTGTCGAACATAATAGTTTTATATGGGATGATTTTTCTTTTTCCGGGGTGGGGCTTTCGGAGATGGTGATCTACGAATTGCATGTGGGCACTTTCACAAAAGAAGGTGATTTTAACCATATTATCCCGCGTTTAAAAGAAATGGTAGATCTGGGGATTACAACTTTAGAACTAATGCCTGTTGCCCAGTTTCCCGGAAGCAGGAACTGGGGCTATGATGGGGTTTATCCGTTTGCTGTGCAGAATTCTTATGGCGGTTGTGATGAGCTAAAAAAACTTGTGAATGCATCTCATGCCCATGGAATATCAGTCATTCTTGATGTTGTTTATAACCACCTGGGACCGGAAGGGAATTATCTGGCTGATTTCGGGCCTTACTTTACTGATAAATATAAAACTCCCTGGGGGATGGCATTGAATTTTGATGATCGATACAGCTCAGAGGTAAGAAAGTACTTTATTGAGAATGCGCTATTCTGGCTTGAAAATTATCATCTAGATGGATTGCGTTTAGATGCTGTACATGGGATTCATGATATGAGCGCTAAACATTTTTTAAAAGAATTAGCTGAGAATATCGATGATTTTTCATGCAGGAAACAGAAGAAATACTATTTGATAGCCGAGAGTGATTTGAATGATGCCTGTATCATCAAGCCAAGATCACAAGGCGGTTATGGAATAGATGCGCAATGGAACGATGATTTTCATCATTGCTTGCATGCTATTATAACTGGAGAGAAAACAGGGTATTATCAGGATTTCCAACAGATGGAAAAAATGAGCCGGGCCTTTGGATACGGATTTGTTTATCAAGGAGAGTATTCTAATTTCAGGAAAAGATATCATGGTAATTCAAGCCAGGACATCGCTGCTCATCAGTTTATCGTTTTTTCTCAAAACCATGATCAGATAGGTAATAGGCTCAAAGGCGAAAGACTATCGCAATTAGTACCCTTTGAAATGCTTAAACTCGCTGCGGCTTCAGTAATACTTTCCCCCTATGTTCCGATGCTTTTCATGGGTCAAGAGTATGCAGAAATTGCACCTTTCTTATATTTTGTTGAACATAGCGACGAAAAATTGATAAAAGCTGTACACAGTGGAAGGAGACATGAATTCGCTTCTTTTGGTTATGCTGGGACTCCTGCTGATGCACAGGATAAGGAGACATTTAATCTTTCAAAGCTGAGCTGGAATAAGAGAAATGAAGCGCATCATAAAGTGATGCTCAATTTTTATAAAAAGTTGATAGAACTAAGAAAAACACTTCCAAGTTTAAGAAAGCTTGATAAGAATTCGATTGAAATGTCGCTTAATGAAAAACAAAGGCTTTTGTTTTGGAGAAGGTGGTATAATAAAAGCGAATTATTCTGCGTGATGAATTTTTTTAAATCTGATGTTTCTTTTTCTTTTGAATCCAGTGAAGGGAAATGGAATAAAATCATTGATTCGGCGCAAGAAATCTGGGGCGGCGAAGGGACTTTGCTGCCTGATATTATTGAAAACAAACAAAATTTAAATATTAAAATGAGCAGTTTTGCTTTGTATCAAAAGGAGGTTTTAAGGTGAACCGATATTTATGTGTGCATGGACATTTTTATCAGCCGCCTAGGGAAAATCCCTGGTTAGAAGAGGTAGAAATTCAGGATTCGGCGTATCCTTATCATGATTGGAATGAAAGAATTACTCTGGAATGCTATGCGCCGAACGGGGCTTCGCGTATTCTTGATGCAGAGAATAAAATAATTGATATTATTAATAATTACTCGAAGATAAGTTTTAATTTCGGGCCGACACTACTTTCCTGGATGCAGCGCAAAAACCTGGAAAATTACGAAAAGATAATCAAGGCTGATCAGGAGAGCATGGAAAAATTTTCCGGACACGGCTCTGCTATTGCCCAGGTTTATAACCATATGATTATGCCTCTGGCTAATAAAAGAGATAAACAGACTCAAATCAAGTGGGGTATAAAAGATTTCCAAAGCAGATTTAATCGCAAACCTGAGGGAATGTGGCTTGCAGAGACAGCTGTTGACCTGGAAACACTTGAGGTCATGGCTGAGAATGAGATAAAATTCACGATACTCTCGCCTTCCCAGGCCTATAAAGTAAAAAAGATAGAAAGTGCACAATGGCTTGATGTCTCAGGCGGTAAGATTGATCCAAAGCTGGCTTATAAATGTCCTCTGCCTTCCGGTAAGAGTATAAGTATTTTCTTTTATGACGGACCGGTATCGCAGGATATTGCTTTTGGCGGGCTGCTGGATAATGGTGAAAATTTTGCTAACCGGCTGATTGGGACTTTTGCTGATAATAAGGAACAACCGCAATTGGTAAATATTGCTACTGACGGAGAAACCTATGGGCATCATCATGCTTATGGTGAAATGGCCTTGTCTTACGGGCTCAACCAGATCGTAGAAAAAGCCCGAGCCAAGATAACGATATACGGAGAATTTCTTGAAAAATTTCCTCCTGTCCATGAAGTTCAAATAATTGAAAATTCTTCTTGGAGTTGTTTTCATGGTGTTGAGCGGTGGAAGAGCAATTGCGGATGTAATATAGGGGCGAATCCATCCTGGAACCAATCATGGCGTGTGGGTTTGCGCAAAGCCATGGATTGGTTGAGGGATAGCCTTGCAGGTATTTATGAAGAGCAGATGAGTAAATATCTGGATGATGTCTGGGATGCGCGCAACGATTATATTAATATTATTTTGAACCGCAGTCCGAAAAATCTCCATGAATTTTTTGCAGAGCATGCGTTGAGAACATTAAATGAAGAGGAGATAACGAGTGTCTTAAAACTGCTTGAAATGCAGCGTCACGCGATGTTCATGTATACAAGCTGTGGATGGTTTTTTGATGAGATTTCGGGGCTGGAATCAATGCAGGTTATTCAGTATGCGGCAAAGGCTATACAGTTGGCTAGAGAAGTAAGCGGTCTTGATTTAGAACCGGATTATTTGAATATTTTAAAGAGTGCAAAAAGTAATATCAAAGAACATGAAAATGCGGCAAAGCTTTATGAGAAATTTGTAAAAACTACTATGCTTGGTTTAGAAAGAGTAGCTGCGCATTATGCGGTGTCTTCTCTTTTTAATAATTATGATTTGCAGGAAAATATCTATAATTATGAAATAAAACGCAGTGCTCATGAGCATCTCGAGGCAGGTAAACAGCAGTTTGTCGCGGGAACTGTTATGATCCGATCTATAATCACGCTTGAACAGGAAAATTTTAGTTATGCTGTTCTGCATTTAGGCGATTATATAATCTTTGGCGGTGTAACGGCTGCTTTAAATGATGAAATATTTATTAAAATGTGCATAGAAGCAAGAGAGGCTTTTGGCAAAAGTGATGTATCCTCAGTGATTTCGTTGCTGGATAAATATTGCAACGGACACGCTATTTCTTTATGGCATGTTTTTAGAGATGAACAAAGAAGGATTTTACAGCAAATGCTTGCTGTTACATTAGAAGAAATTGAGACCTCCTTTCGGTTAATCAATGAACACCATTATCCGATTATGCAGGCGATGAAGCAGATAAACATTCCGATTCCGCAGGTTTTATTAAGCACGAGTACCTTTATGTTTAATACTGACTTAAAAAAAGTACTGGGAGAAGAAAATATTGATATCAAACGTATAGTTGCCTTGGTTAAGCAAAGTAAAAAATGGTCATTAAATATTGATAAAGCAACTTTGGGTTATGTTGCCAGCAGAAAAATAGGCCGATTGATGTCCCAATTTAAGGAGGATCCAGAGAATACGTCTCTTATAAAGAGGATGGAAAATCTTTTTAAAGTACTACGTCCCTTAGGGCTGCAAATGCGCATATGGGAGGCGCAAAATATATATTTTTCTGTCAAAAGAGAACTATATGATATTATGAAAGGAAAAGCAAAACAGGAAGATAAACTCGCTAAAAAATGGGTGAATAGCTTTAAGTGCCTGGGTGGATATCTTTTTGTAAGGAGTAAGTAATGCATGCGCCTCAATCCTCCTACAGGATTCAGTTTAATCCCTTATTTAAATTTAAGGATGCCGAATTAATTCTGCCCTATCTCAAAAGCCTAGGCATATCCGATATATATGCGTCGCCGATTTTTAAAGCAAGAAAAGGCAGCCTGCATGGCTATGATATCGTTGATCCGAATCAGTTCAATCCTGAGCTGGGGACAGAGGATGATTTTAATGATCTGATCCAGCAGGCAAAGCTAAACGGCATTTCCTGGATACAGGACATTGTTCCCAACCATATGTCTTTTAGCGGTCAAAACAAAATACTTCTCGATGTGCTGGAAAAAGGAGCAGCCTCTTCTTTTTGTAATTTCTTTGATATTAATTGGTTGCATCCTTATGAAAGTATGCATGGTCGATTGCTTGCTCCATTTTTAGGTAAATTTTATGCAGAGGCGCTTGAATCTCAAGAACTGCAGCTAAGCTACGAAGAAAGAGGGCTGGGTGTTAATTATTATTCTCATTGGTTTGCCCTGCATCTTAAGACCTATGCAAAGATTTTCTCTCATAATCAGGTGGCGCTTGAAGAAAAGCTCGGGACTGGTCATGCGGATATTTTAAAACTCAATGAACTGATTTTAAGCCTAAGGGAATTGGATAATTCAGAAAGTAGCAGTGAAAAATTTAATTTGATAAAAAAAGGGTTTTGGCAATTATATGCAAAGTCCTCGGAGATTAAAGAATCAGTTGATGAAGCTATTCTAGTTTTTAACGGAAAAAAAGACAATGCGGCAAGCTTTAATCTGCTTGATGGCTTATTGTCTAATCAGATGTTTAGGCTTTCTTTTTGGAAGGTTGCTGCAGAGGAGATTAATTACCGTAGATTTTTTAATATTAATGAGCTTATATGTTTACGGATAGAGGATGAGAAGGTATTTGAATATACGCATCGATTTATACTTAAGCTTGTAGATGAAGAAAAAATATCAGGACTAAGGGTCGATCATATTGATGGTTTATATGACCCTATGCAGTATTTAGAAAGATTGCGGTTGAGGGCCCCCCATGCATATATAGTTGTTGAAAAAATTCTTACAGAAAAAGAAAAACTTTTTAGTTTTTGGCCGGTGCAAGGGACAACAGGTTATGATTTTCTTAATAATGCGAACGGGATTTTTTGTCTGAGAAAAAACCAAAGGAAGTTCAACCGTATTTATGCCAAATTTAGCGGAATAAAAATTCCATATGATGAGCTTCTTGCCCAGAAAAAAAGGCTGATTATTGGAAAGCATATGGCGGGAAATATCGATAACCTTGCTCTTTTTATCAAAAAGGCATCTTCTGAGAGTCGGTATGGAACAGATATTACTCTTTATGGATTAAAGCGGGCATTGGTAGAAATCCTGGCTCTTTTTCCTGTGTATAGGACATATTTGAGCGCGGCTTATTTCCGGCAAGAGGATAAGGAAATTATTAATAATGTGATAAAAAGAGCAAAATTTACTAGCCCGGGGCTTTTTTATGAATTGAATTTTATTGAGAGGTTTCTTTTGATGGAAACCGAACATGTTTATCCTGAAGTAGGCAAAGAGAAGCTCTTAGAATTTGTAATGCGTTTTCAGCAGGTAAGTGGTCCGCTTATGGCCAAGGGTGTAGAGGACACTATTTTTTATGTTTATAATAGACTGTTATCTCTAAATGAGGTAGGCGGATATCCGGTTAAATTCGGGGCATTTATAAAAGAATTCCATAATTATAACAAACAGAAAGCAAAGTTTTGGCCGCAGGCATTGAATGCCTTGAACACACATGACACAAAAAGAAGCGCTGATATTAGAGCGCGTCTTAATATTCTTTCTGAGATACCTAATCTTTGGGAGCAGAATATAAAGCACTGGCATAAAATAAATAAAGCGCACAAAACCCTGGTGAGTTCTTTACTTGCTCCAGATAAAAATGATGAATATTTTCTATATCAAACCCTTCTGGGAGCGCTTCCGTTTGACGGAGGGGATTATGGGTCATTTCTAAAGCGTATGGAAAATTATTTGATAAAAGCAGTGCGTGAGGCAAAGGTCCATACTGCATGGCTTAAGCCGGACGCTGTTTATGAAAAAGCATATTTTGATTTCATGAAAAAGATACTTAATTTTCAGAATCCAGGTGTCTTTCTTGATAGCTTTATGCCTTTTGCAAGAAAAGCTGCTTATTTTGGCATGTTTAATTCTCTTGCACAGACCTTGCTGAAGATCACGGTACCCGGTGTGCCGGATTTTTATCAGGGAAGTGAATTCTGGAATTTTAGTCTTGTTGATCCGGATAATCGCAGGGAGGTCGATTTTTTAAGCCGCAATAGAGTGCTTGAATATATTAAGGCTCAAGAACAGGCAAATATGCCTGAGCTGATCACAGAGCTTATGGGATCTAAAGAAGATGGAAGGATCAAGCTTTTTTTGATATACCGCTCTCTGCAAACAAGGGCGGCGTATCGGGATCTTTTTCAACTGGGGAGTTATCAGGCACTTGAGGCTGGAGGCAAATATAGAGATAATATTATTGTCTTTGCGCGCAGGTTTAATGAGCAGTGGGCGATAATCGTAGTTCCCAGATTTTTAAGCCTATTTATTAAAGAGGGAGAAAATCCATTAGGGCAGATTTGGGATGATACATATATTTCTTTGCCCAATGACAGTGACTTTTATTTTGTAAATTCAATAACCCAGGAAAAGATTAACGGGAATAGGACATTGTCACTTGGCAGTATCATGAAATCATTCCCAGCGGCTTTATTAATTAATAATTAGACATCCCATAACTGGAAAGCATGAGGATGTCTTGATTTCAGAGATTAAAAGCTTGATCACAGCGATTTCTAACATAAAGTAATCTTTGTAATTTTTAATAATCTATTAAATCAGGTGTAATCACAGGATTATACCAGGAGAGAGAAAATGGGGAATAGGGGCAGCGGTTTATTATTACATATAAGTTCTCTATGGTCTGATTTTGGGATCGGCGATCTGGGGCCAACAGCTTACAGATTTATTGATATGCTTAAATTGGCTAAACAGAGTTACTGGCAGGTCTTACCTTTGAATCCGACAAATTCGATCTCAGGTAACTCGCCCTACAGCAGCGTTTCTGCTTTTGCGTCAAATGTTTTTTTTATCAGCCCGCAGCTGATGCTTGAAGATGGGCTTATCAAAAAAAGTGATCTTGAAGTGTTCTCTGGGATTTGCGCAAAGAGAGTGGATTATTCAAGGGTATATGAGGCAAAGACGAAAATTTTTAATATTGCATATGATACATTTAAATTAACTGATAAGACAGGCTTTGATTTGTTTTGTAAAGACAATAATTCATGGCTTGAAGATTATGCTCAGTTCATAGTTTTTAAGAGAGTTTTTAATGGTGCTCTTTGGACAAAATGGTCGAAAGGAATAAGAGATAGGGTGCCTGAGGCAATCATTAAATTAAAAGAGAAAAATGCAGATGAAATAATTAAGGAAAAATTTCTTCAGTATTTATTTTTCCGCCAATGGGAGACTTTAAAAAAATATGCTAATGATTCAGGTATTCAGATAATCGGAGATATTCCGATTTATGTGACTTATGATAGTGTAGATGTTTGGACTAACCCGGCGATATTCAAGTTAGATGCAGACATGAATCTAAGATATCTTGCTGGTGTTCCGCCGGATTATTTTAGTCAGACCGGACAGCTATGGGGAAATCCTGTTTACGACTGGGAAGTTATGGCTAAAAATGGCTATAAATGGTGGATGCAGAGAGTTGAGCATAATCTAAGAATTTTTGATAAGGTTCGGATCGATCATTTCCGCGGATTTGTTGATTTCTGGCAGGTTCCGGCCGGAGAGGAAACAGCAATTAAAGGAGCATGGGAAAAAGCGCCGGCAATTGATTTTTTCAATACATTATTAAGTGAGTATCCTGACTTGCCGATAATTGCTGAAGATCTGGGAATTATAACTGATGAGGTTCGGGATACCATTAAGCATTTTGGTTTTGCCGGTATGAAAATCCTGCTTTTTGCCTTTTACGAAGATCTGAAAAAGCATCCTTATCTGCCGCATAATTATAACCAAAACTGTGTTGCATATACAGGGACGCATGATAACAATACTGTGCGTGGCTGGTTTGAAAATGAGCTTAAGCCAGAGGATAAGGAGAAATTATTTAACTATTTAGGCAAGGAAGTATCTATTGATGACCTAGGATGGGAACTGATTGGACTTTTGATGAGCTCAAAGGCAAATACAGTATTATTTCCTGTGCAGGACATTCTTGGGCTAGGGCAGGACAACAGGATGAATATGCCGGGAATTGCCCAGAACAATTGGCAATGGAGGTTAGCCAATGACCAGTTAACAGAGAATATTTTAAAAAAATTGTCCATTATTACATTTAACTCTAATAGAAGCATGTACTTACAATAATGATATTTTTAGAATAATTTGCCTGGCTTAGCTTGTAAATTTAAAAAAGGTATGGTATAATTTAACAGTTTTAAAAAGTATGTAATATCTTATTGTTTGAGGAGACTATTTATGCGCATGCCTAGGTTTACAACAGAGCTAAAATTAAAAAGCTTTTACATAAAAAAAGTGGCACTCAGTAAAGTAATATTTCTAGCAATAATTTCCTATCTTGTATATTTCCTGATACTTATTCTTGCCAAGGGAATATGATACTGTTCAAGACTTTCTTCGCAATATTAATAAACTACTTTTTAAAATATTTTAAATAAATAAGCTGGCGTAGTATATTTTTCTATATTACCTGGCAAAAATTTAAAACAGATGGTATGCTTTAAAGTTTTTATTTGCTTTAGTTCTAATAAATTATAGGGCTTTAATTTCATAGGGATAAAATGACTATAAAAAATAATCTATTTTATGATATCTCTGTTTTACTGTTGATTTATGTGTTTTTGCAGGGCAGTTTCTGTGCGGAAGCCTCTGAGGTTCCAATCAGTACTAGGAATCAATATGATTATTCTAATAAGATTGTAATCGGTTGCAAACTTGCCCCTAAATTAGCTATCAACCAAGTACATTTAAAAGAAGCACTTTAAAACCTTAAATTTCCTCCAGTAACTACTCAGGCTGATCCTGAATTTCTATGGCAAAATCTCGAAAGTACACAAGGCATTAAAGTGTTGATCTTTGATATGGACGACACATTATATGAAAGTGATGCGATGAGACAGGTCATTTTGAAGAAATGGCATAAATTTGTTATTTCTAAATTAAAAGTAAAATTAGGGATATCTCAGGTACAAGCTGCTGCTTTGCTTGAAGAAGAAAAGCAAAAAATAACAGATGAATTCCAAATTGTGTATTTACGTAAGCCTACATATACTGAAATGATTGAGCGCATAGCAGTGGATTACAGGGTTAGCATTAAAGACTGGGCGAAATTTAAAGATACGCAGATTAATCCAAAGGAATATTTATCTGAGAATCCTCAATTGATAAATACACTGGAGTTTCTTGCCGGTAAATATATGCTTGTTTTAGTATCAAATAACACGGATCATCAGGCAAAGCAGATTCTTCATGCACTGGGAATTAAAGATTATAGAAAATATTTTAGGATTTTTAAAACAAACGCTCGTAAGCCGAGTACCAGTGTTTTTGAATATGTAAGTCGGCGATTGTCTGTATTGGCTGAGCAATGTGTTTCCATTGGAGACAGTTATGAAAAAGATATCAAGCCGGCATTAAGCCTGGGAATGAGGGGTATCCATGTCTCTTCACATAAAGAATTCATGCAAATCACAACTACGGCTGCTCAAAAAAAACAAGTATTTTGTGGGCTGATTTTTTAAACTGCAGAATAGTCCACCTAACAACAAAGCAGCTTGACTTGCAATTTATGCATTATTTGCATGAGAGTGCAATTTGAGAGAGCAAGCAAACTAAGAATATCTTTTTTAAAATTTTTAATTTCTCTGTAGCAATTTCTATTTCTGTATTATAATGACTTTTCTATGGAAAAAGTAATTACTGTAACAGTAAAATTAAAAGATTCCTCCCGTGATTGGTCATTAGATAGTTTAAGCGAAGAGCTTAAATTACTTGTACAAACCGTTAAGGGAAAGATAGTCGGAGAGATAAAATGCAATCGGCATTATCCTACCCCGTCTTTGTATTTAGGCTCTGGTAAGCTTGCAGAATTAGCTGAACTTACTAAAGAGACTAAGGCCGATACGATAATCTTTAATAATGATCTTAGCCCTACACAGCAAAAGAATGTTGAGGATGCTCTCGGGTGTAAGACGATTGATCGTACTCAGTTGATTCTGGATATATTTGCCAGACATGCGAAAACTCAAGAGGGGAAAATTCAGGTTGAGCTTGCTCAGTTACAGTATCTGTTGCCCAGACTTATGGGCAAAGGCATAGCGCTTTCCCGCCTGGGAGGCGGTATCGGAACGCGTGGGCCTGGAGAGCAAAAGCTTGAAATTGACAGGCGAAGAGTAAGAAAACGCATTGATTTGCTTAAAAGGGATATTAAGACGCTTGAAATTCGTAGAGTGCATTTGAGAAAGCGCCGGACGGAAAAGGCCATTTCTACTGTTGTTCTTGTTGGCTATACTAATGCCGGGAAATCTACTTTGCTTAATGCCCTCAGCAGCGCTCAGGCAAAAACAAAAAACGAGATGTTTTCAACTCTTGATCCCCTGGTAAAGAGAGTGACCCTGCCTACTAATAATCTGAAAGTTCTAATCTCGGACACTGTGGGGTTTTTGAATAAGCTTCCGCATCATTTGATTGATGCCTTTAAGGCAACGCTTGAAGAGATAAAGGAGGCAGACCTGCTGCTTGTTGTCCTCGATGCCTCAAGTGATCTTATCGTTCAGCATCATGACGCCATTTGGCAGGTTCTGAGTGAATTGGGTGCTCAAGATAAGCCGATTATCTATGCGCTTAATAAGATCGATAATTTTAAAGGGGCTGATGAAGCTGTAGGCAAAAGGATAATCGAGCGTTTTAAAAGGAAGTTTTCTAATTCGGTGGCCATATCGGCTAAGCACAAAATCAATATGGCGGAGATGATCGAATGTATTGAACAAAATCTTATCAGCACTACTACGCTAATAAAAATATTTCTCAAACACAGTAGAATAAACCTGCTTAATACTCTTCATGAACAGGGTAGAGTTTTGCAGTGTGATTATACTGGCGATGGTGTTTACGTTGAAGCAAAGGTGCCTGTTTTAATTGCAAAAAAAATCTTGACAGAAATTTGAGTCTCATGATAGTATATTAGCACTCTTTAACCTAGAGTGCTAAAGTGGAGTAAAAATGAGATTAGATGTCGAGCAAAGAAGAGAGAAAATCCTTCGAATTATAATCAATAATTATATTACAAGTGGCTCGCCTGTAAGTTCTCGCACAATATGCAAGAAATACAAGATGGATTTATGTCCGGCTTCGATTAGAAATATTATGGCTGAGCTTGAAGACCGTGAGCTGATAACTCATTTGCATACGTCTGCGGGAAGAATACCTACAGATAAGGGATATCGTTATTATGTGGATAGGCTTGTGCAAAGTGAAGGGCTTACGCCGCAGGAACAGTTAAATATAAGTAAAAAATATTTGGCAAAACAGCTGGCCTTTGAGGAAGTTGTGAGAAAGACATCAAAAGTGCTTTCTGATTTTACAAATTATGCGGGAGTTGTTTCTCAGCCTGAGATCCAAAAGACATGTTTTAAGCGTATCCAATTCACTCTGCTTAATCAGAAAAAAGTATGCGTCACGCTTATTACCAATACAGGCATTACCAGAACATCGGTGATTGATTTTGATTTAAAAATTGACCAGGAAAAAATAAAAAAGATTCAGAATTTTATGAATGCGCAGCTTGAAGATATTCCTTTATTGAATGTTAAGACAAAACTGCGTAAGATGATGATTCAGGAACGAAATTCGTTCTTTCATGTTTTGAAGCAGTCTATGGAGATGATGGATTCAAGCGCTATTATAGATGAGAACATGCATTTTTATATGGAGGGTTTGAGTAATTTTTTGAATTTGCCGGGATTTGACAGCTCTGAAATGGTGTGTGCGTTAATTAAACTTTTGGATGAAAAGATTGTTATGACCTCACTTGTGCGTGAGGTTATGCAAGAGGATCAAGGGAATAAAAAAATAAGGGTCTTTATCGGTAAGGAAAATCCGCATAACTTTATGAACAATTGCACAATTGTTCTGGGTACTTATGAAATTGGTAATCAGACAATTGGGGCTCTTGGCATTGTCGGACCTAAACGTATGGATTACGGTAAGGCGATAGCAACAGTAGAATATGTCTCCGCAATGCTTAGTGAGGCTTTAAACAAGTTTGTTATTTAAGGTGGGTGATTTATGGAAGAAGAAGTAAAACACAAAAAAGAAGAGAAAAAGATTAAAGAAAAGATGATCAAAATAGGTGAAAATGAATATAAGAGCCTTTTGGAAAAAGAAAAAGAGATTACGGACAAAATGCTACTTTTTCAGGCTGATATAGAAAACACCAAAAAGCGTATGGAGAGAGATAAGATATCATTTCTTAGATTCTCCAATGAGCAGATTATAAGTGAGCTTATTCCGTTTGTCGATGATTTTAAGCGTGCATTTGCGGCTGCTGACCAGACACGGGAATTTGATGATTTACATAAAGGCGTGGAAATGATCTTAAAGCGTTTGATCGACCTCTTGAAAGATAAAGGCGTGACTGAGATAGAGGCAAAGGGAAAGCTTTTTGATCCGGCTTTTCATGAGGCGCTTATGCAGGTCGAATCCGATGAATATCCGGATAATACGGTAATAGAGGAATTGGAAAAAGGATATCTCCTTAATGAGAGAGTTCTTAGAACAGCTAAGGTAAAAGTATCAAAGGCACAGGAAGAGATAATTGACAATAAAGAAGAACAGATAATCAGTGATGAAGGAACAGAACAAGAGAACAATAAACAAGAAGAGAGTAAAACAGAATAATTAAAGGGGAGGGTTTAAAAATGGCAAAGGTAATTGGAATTGACTTAGGAACTTCAAATTCAGCAGCGGCTTTTTTAGAAGGAGGCAGACCATCTATAATACCGTCATCTGAGGGTACTACAGTAGGAGGAGGAAAAGCCTTTCCTTCATATGTTGCGTTTACAAAAGACGGACAGCGTTTGGTGGGTGAGCCGGCACGTCGTCAGGCAGCGATCAATGCACAGGGTACAATACAGGCAGCAAAAAGGAAAATGGGTTCGGATTATAAATTCGAGGCTTATGGCAATAAATATACACCGCAGCAGATATCCGCTTTTATCCTGCAAAAGGTAAAGGAAGATGCTGAGGCCTATTTAGGCGATAAGGTTGACGGGGTGGTTATTACCTGCCCGGCTTATTTTGATGATAATCAAAGAGCAGCGACAAAGGACGCGGGAGCTATTGCCGGACTTAATGTCTTGCGGATCATAAATGAACCGACAGCAGCATGCCTTGCTTATGGGATGGATAAATCAGGTAAAGAGCAGAAGATCATGGTTTTTGATTTAGGCGGCGGTACGCTTGATGTAACTGTTATGGAAATGGCTGATGGTGTTTTTGAAGTAAAATCGACTCATGGTGATACGCATCTGGGCGGTACGGATATGGATAATGCGCTTATTGATTATATTGCAGATGAATTTCAAAAGGAGCAGGGAATCGATCTTCGTAAAGATAAAATGGCTTTGCAACGTTTGAGAGAGGGCGCGGAAAAAGCTAAAATTGAGCTTTCGAGTGCTTTAAACACAGACGTAAATCTGCCTTTTATTACAGCAGATGCAAGCGGACCTAAACATTTGACTCTTTCAATCAGCAGGGCAAAACTGGAAGACTTGATCAATCCGATTGTTGAACGTTGCCGTGAACCGATAGCAAAGGCAATCCAGGACGCGAAACTGCAGCCTAGCGATATTGACCGGATTATCATGGTTGGCGGCCCTACTCGTATGCCGATAGTTCAGAAATTTGTTGAAGATTATGCAGGCAAAAAGATTGAAGGCGGCGTTGATCCTATGGAATGCGTAGCTATGGGAGCGGCAATTCAGGCGGGTATTATTAGAGGTGATGTAAAAGATGTATTATTACTTGATGTTACTCCGCTTTCTTTAGGCATAGAGACTCTTGGCAGCGTATGCACAAAGTTGATTGAACGCAATACAACAGTGCCTACAAAAAAGAGCCAGGTATTTTCAACTGCCGCGGATAATCAAACTGAAGTTACGATCAGAGTACTGCAGGGTGAAAGGCAGATGGCTAATGACAATGTTGAGTTGGGTAGATTTAATCTTGTTGGTATCCCTGCAGCGGCCCGGGGTATTCCTCAGATAGAAGTGACTTTTGATATTGATGCCAATGGTCTTGTGCATGTATCAGCAAAAGATCTTGGGACGGGTAAGGAGCAGAAAATCACGATTACCGCACCGACTAAACTGTCCGAAGAGGAAATCAATCGCATGGTAAAGGACGCGGAAAAATTTGCCGAAGCGGACAAAAAGAAAAAAGAAGAAGTTGAGACGCGTAATCAAGCGGAAACATTAGTCTATTCTACTGAAAAGTCTTTAAAGGATTTTGGTGATAAAGTAAGCGCAGCTGATAAAGAAGATATAGAAAAGAAAGCAGCTCAGTTAAAAGAAGACTTAAAAGGTACTGATATTGAAAAAATAAAGAAGTTAACAGAAGAGTTGACTCAGGCTTCGCATAAATTAGCTGAAGCAGTATATAAAGCCCAGGCAGCGCAGCAGCAGTCTGATCAAGCAAACCAAGCTCAAGGTCAGTCGGCGCCCCAGCAGGATGAGGCCCCAGCAGATGATAAGAAGAAGGAAGATGTTGTGGATGCTGAGTATAAAGTAGAAGACGAAAAATAATCACAGATTGGCACTGATTAAAAGAATCAGATGATTGCGGATTTAACACAGATGGATACAGATATTAGTGTTCATCTGTGTTTAAAAAAAGGAAAATAATGACGAAACGAGATTATTACGAGATTTTAGGTGTAAGTAAAGATGCTGAGGTTGATGTTATTAAGAAAACATACCGTAAGCTGGCTATGAAATATCATCCGGATAGGGCAACTGCTGATAAACACAAAGAATCAGAAGAAAAATTTAAAGAAATTTCAGAAGCTTACGCCGTATTATCGGATCAAAATAAAAGGGCGCAATATGATCGTTTTGGCCATGCCGGTATTAACAATCAATACAGCAGTGAAGATATATTTCGCGGGGCTGATTTTTCCGGATTTCAGGATTTGGGAGGGATATTTGAAGATCTTTTTTCCGGTTTTGGTTTTTCCGGAGGACGCCAGTCAAGACGCGGTCCCAGTAGTGGCGCAGATCTTGAATATGAACTTCAGATCAGTTTTGAAGAAGCGGCAAAAGGTATAGAGAGAACAATTGCTATAAAACGAGGTGACCCGTGTCCGGCATGTAAAGGTAACGGTGCTCAGCCAGGGACAAAAAGAATTACCTGCCCAGCTTGCAAGGGAAGCGGGCAAGTAGGACAATCAGCGGGATTTTTTACTATTGCCAGAACATGTGACAGCTGTCATGGTGCGGGGGAGATTATTACCCATCCCTGCAAAAAATGCCGTGGATCAGGGCAGGTGCAGGTTGAGAGGAAAATTAATATAAAAATACCTGCCGGCGTAGATAATGGTTCGCATTTACGTGTTAGAGGAGAAGGAGAAGCAGGGGCAAAAGGCGGGCCGCGGGGTGAGTTATATATATTGATTCGCTTAAAGCCGCATAAGATTTTTGAAAGACACGGCAATGATGTTATTTGCAAAGTTCCCATAAGCTTTGTTCAGGCGGCAATGGGTACGGAAATAGAAGTGCCGGGTATATATGAAGAAAAAATCAAGATGAAAATACCCGCTGGCACGCAAAGTGAGAAGGTTTTTAGAATCAGCAGCAAAGGTTTTTCAGATCTGAGAGGCTACAGTAAAGGAGATCAGTACATAAGGGTTCATGTTACTGTGCCGACTAATTTAAGCTCAGAGCAAAAGAAATTATTACTTGAGTTCTCAAAAATCAGCAATTATGATTCTAAAAATGAGTCCATTACTGAAAAAATAAAAAAAGCATTTAAGTAAATTAAAAATAGGCTATTAGGTTGCCATGACACAAGTCACTTGTTTTTCTACATATGAGAAGTGATCTTGAAACAGTAGACAAAAAAAGGAATTAAAACAAAATGCCGACATATGATTATGAATGCCTAGCTTGTAAGCATAAGTTTGAATTATTTCAAATGATGAGCGCAAAGCCGATAAAAAAATGTCCTAAATGCGGCAAAGCCAAAGTTAAAAGACTTATTGGTTCTGGGATGGGAATTATCTTTAAAGGATCGGGATTTTATGAAACAGATTATAAGCGAAAAGAAAATAATCGCTTAGGCGGCAGATCAACGGGAAATAATAACTCCAGCATAGATAAGAAGCAGGAAACTAAAGAAAATAAATCCGATAAAACAGACAATAAGGCCTCTGATGATAAGGGGAAGGACAAAAAACAAGACTGATAATAAATTTTACTTATATTGGCTGCCCGTAATAGTGTGGGCTATATTAATTTTTTCTCTGTCTTCATTTTCTACATTTCCTAAAGCTGTCCAGCCGGTTTTTTCTTTTGATAAACTAGCTCATGCGATTGAGTATGCTGTATTTAGCTTTTTGCTTGCTCGGGCTTTTGGCAATTCAAAAAAAGTTAATTTTAGAAAATATTTTCGCATTTTAGCCGTGGTTTGTGCTATTGTATATGGAATGACTGACGAGTTGCATCAGTATTTTGTGCCGATGCGCACGGCGAGTTTTATTGATTTAATTTATGACAGTATTGGTGCTTTAATAGGAAATAAGTTTTTCAAAGGATGATAAGGTTTGTAAATTAAGCTGGATTATAAAAAGGAGAATATGGGATGGCTGAGATTATTCCGTTTCGAGGAATAAGATATAACCCCAAAGTAGTTAAAAAAATAAATGATATATTTGCTCCTCCTTATGATGTTATTTCAGTAAAACAACAGGTAGAGTTATACAGAAAACATCAATTTAATATTATAAGGCTGATTTTGGGCAAGCAGTCTAAGCAGGATGATACACAAAATAATCGTTATACTCGTGCAGGTAAACTTTTTAAAAAATGGATGGAAACAGGCATTTTGGTAAAAGACACATCTGCGAGTATTTATATTTATACTCAGAACTATAGTTTTGAGGGAAAATTAAAGAAAAGAATTGGTTTTTTTGCCAGATTGAAATTTAAAAAGGACAGTATTTGCCTGCCGCATGAACTTACTCTGGCTAAACCAAAACAGGATCGGGTAAAGCTGATGCGCCAGGTGCATGCCAACCTTAGTCCTATTTTTTCTTTTTTTATTGATGAAAAAAATGATATAGAAAAAATCTTGAAGCCCTTTACGAAGAAAAAACCTCTTATAAATTTTAAGGACAAAGAAAAGATCACACATCGATTCTGGCAGGTCGATGATAATAAGACAATTGATAAAGTGCGGGAATTAATGAAAAAAAAGCAGACTTTTATTGCTGATGGACATCATCGGTATGAGGTTTCTAAATCGTATTTTCAGGAAATGACAAAGAAAAAGGGTAGCAAGGGGGAATTTGATTCAGTTATGGTGTATTTCACTGGATTTAATGACCAGAACCTTAGCGTTATGCCTACGCATAGGCTGGTGAGGGACATTGCTGGTATTGAAAACAAGATAAAAACTCTGGGTGAGTATTTTAAGGTAAGTATTATGGCTGATCTTAAAGCAATGTTTTCTTCACAGTCAAAGAAAAAAGGGTTTTCCCTGGGCATGTGTTTTAAAAACAAGTTTTATGTTTTAGAGATGAAGGACGCTAAATTACTTTCTAAACTCATGCGCAAAACACCTGTGCAGTGGCGTAGGCTTGATGTAGCGATGCTTAATACGGTTGTTTTTAAACATATATTTAAGCTTAATGAAAAGCAAAAAGAGGAAAAAATAAGTTATACAAGGGATTCCTTGTTTGCGGTAGAGTGCGTAAAGAAGAAAAAGGCCTTGGTTGCTTTTTTCCCTAATACTACAAAAGCTGAACAGGTTACAAAGATCGCATTATCCGGTAGCCGTATGCCGCAAAAATCAACTTATTTTTACCCTAAGCCGGTAACCGGGCTTGTAATTAATAAATTTTAAGGGATTAGAATTATGCAAAACAGGGATGGAGATCCAAAATCAATATTGTTTTTATGCGTGGAAAACTCTTGTCGAAGCAGATAGCTGAAGCATTGCTCAATAATATGCAAATTAAAGGCCTATAGCGCCGGATCAAAACCAATCGGTGAAGTTAAAGCTCTGGCTAAAGAGGTAATGAAAGAAGCTGGAATTAATATTTCTTATTATCAATCCAAGGGAGTTGATCGCCTGCCGTTAAAAGAGTTTGATTATCTTATTGGCATAGGGTGTCAGGATAATTGTTCTGCAGTGCCTGCGAAAAAGCATATCCAGTGGCAAATCACTGATCCAACGGGAAAAAATATGGATTCCTTTCGCAAAACGCGTGAGGAAATAAAGTCAAAGATAGAAGGTTTAATTAAAAACATTTTTAAAAAGGATGAAGATGAAGAATTTTGAAGATATAATGAATTTAGCCGCAGAAGCAGGTCTTTTAAAACGTGTAAAACGGAGTGGCTGGTGGGTAGTTGGGATAGAAAACCCCGAATCTGTTGCGGATCATAGTTTTCGTTGTGCGGTTATCGGTTATCTTTTAGCTAAAATGGAAAAGGCCTGTGTTCATACTGTGACAATGATGTGTCTTTTTAATGATATCCATGAGGCTCGGATTAACGATGCCCATAAGGTGGCTTCCAAATATTTAAATTTTACAGAGGCAGAAAATAATGCATTTTTTGACCAGATAGAGAATCTGCCGAAGATGATAAAAGATGAGATGTCTGAGTGGCGCAAGGAATATACAGCACAAAGGACTAAAGAAAGTATTGTCGCACGTGATGCGGATATTCTTGAGTGCCTGTTTCAGGCAAAAGAATATTTTGATCAAGGAAAAACGCAGGCAAAGCTTTTTTTTAAAAAAGCGCCTGCATTTCTGGAAACTAAATCAGCTATTTCTCTGTGGAAAAATATGAAAAAATGGGATAGTAGTAAGTGGTGGCAGCGGATCTCAGAGTTTAAAAGATGAATATTTAGTAGGCAGGATTAAGAATTAAGAATTAAGAGTTATACAAAAGGAATACTTAATACTTAGTACTTACGGCTTATAGCTTATATAAGGAGATTGGTAGATGAAAGATGTATTTTTGACCCAAGATGGTTATGATACTCTTAAAAGAGAGTATGATCTTTTAAAAAAGGGAAAGCGCAGAGAAATATCTGCTGCTATTGAAACGGCCAGAGCGCTTGGCGACTTGAAAGAAAATGCTGAATATCACGCGGCAAAAGAAGCCATGTCTTTTAATGAAAGACGTATCTCTGAGCTTGAGGCCACGCTTGGCCACGCTCGAATTATTGATAATGAGAATATTGATAAGAATAAGGTG
>Ga0307991_1000193_pt1 | contig 45804 bp, 42 predicted proteins | sample EllFjometagen131_FD_203146 | JGI IMG/M metagenome (GOLD analysis project Ga0307991, IMG submission 203146) | Marine microbial communities from Ellis Fjord, Antarctic Ocean - #131 | ecosystem: Environmental > Aquatic > Marine > Unclassified | place: Southern Ocean | collected 2014-10-08 | reverse complement strand
CATATGATGTTGAATTTAAGAGTGATGATAGCGATTATGTTTATGCCATATGTGAAGAAAATGGAAATTTTGTAGTTTATACTTCGGGTGATGGGGGTACAAGTTTTATAAAGCAACTCGACTTTCCTGGTAGCATTGAAGATGTTAGTGGAGGATTATTGGCATTAACTGCTGATAATCCAAATGTTATGTTGGCTATTATGCTAAGTTCTAACAATACTCCTTACTTGTATAAAGGTGTTTTGCAAGGACAATCATGGATATGGAGTTTGTTGGCAACTGGTCAAACTGGGAACTTCCCCATGAATAATGGGCAGGGCTATTTTGACCTTGTTCTTGAAATTTCTCCGATTGATGAAAACTTAATATTTTCAGGAACTACAACTCTTTTTAAATCAACAAACGCAGGGCAACAATTTACAGCAATTGGTGGATACACAGGAAGCTTTGCCATTCATCCTGACATTCAGGATATGAAATTACTCTCAAATGGCGAAACTTGGGTAAGTACCGATGGTGGGTTTTCTTATACTACTGATAACTTTACTAGTACTGATAATTATTATGCCCGTATTAACGGAATTGTAGGTTCGGATATGTGGGGTTTTGACCAGGGATGGAATGAAGACATTATTGTAGGAGGCAGATATCATAATGGAAATACTGCTTTAGCAGATTTTTACCAACCAAAAGCTCTACGAATGGGAGGCGCCGAATCGCCAACTGGTTGGGTGTTACAAGGGAAAAGCAAACATGTTGCCTTTAACGACTTGGGAAATGGTTGGATATTGCCCGAAACAGCTGAGGGGCAGCCACAAGGCCGATTTATTTTTAGCAAATATCCAAATATGGATGAGTACGGTGGTAGGAGGGGTAACATGGTATTTCATCCCAACTATTATAATACAATTTACTTGGGAGAAGGTAACGCCATGTGGAAAAGTATTGATGGTGGTGTTTCTTATGATATGCTTTACGATTTCAATAATAAAGTGAGGTATGTGCAAATAAGTTATAGTAATCCACAAGTGCTTTACGCAGATGTAGTAAATCATGGTTTTTGCAAAAGTGATGACGGTGGATTAACATGGGCTTTAAAGCCGTCACTTACAAGTGGAATTTATGGTACTTCATATTGGAAAGGAAGAACTTTTTTTGCCATATCACCTTTTGATGAAAACAAAATTTATGCCTGTCTGCAAAATGGTACATGGTCGGCCGATATTGGGAAAGTGTTTAAGTCGGGTGATGGTGGAGATACATGGGAAGATTGGAGTGACACTCTACTTGAATACACTAAAAATGTTATTATTCAACCAGATAATAATGGTAAGGACTTGGTGTATTTATTCACAAATGCACGAAATGGGCAAGCTGCTAAAGTTTTCTATCGAACACAGGAAATGGATGATTGGGAAATGTTCAATAACAATTATCCAGCTGGGAATTATGTAAATTTGGCTTTACCATTTTTTAGGGATAGCAAATTGCGTGTTGCCGGTAATGCCGGAGTTTGGGAGTCCCCTTTGCAGGAAGAAGAGTTCGCTCCAATAATTAACCCATGGTTTCCAAATGCTTGGGTAAATTGTATGACAGATACTCTTCAATTTGATGACCATTCAATTATAAACCATGATGGAGTGAGTTGGAATTGGGAAATTATTCCTCAACCAGAATATATTGATAATGTAAATATTAGAAACCCAAAAGTTGTACTTGGGTTAGAGGGTACTTATAGCGTTAATTTTACTGTTAATAAAGGTGGTAGTATCTACACTAAGTATTTCGAAAATGTATTAACGGCTACAACTTGCCCTTCTATTGATGACTGTGAAAATCCTGCAAATATCCCAAAAAACAATTGGGAATTGATTTATGTTGATAGCGAAGAAGTTAATTATCCTGGATTAGCAATAATGGCATTTGATGATGATCCTTCAACAATATGGCATACTCGATGGAGTACAGGTAATGATTTATACCCACATGAAATTCAAATCGATATGGGTGAAACATACCGCATATTTGAGTTTACTTTATTAAACAGACAGGAGGGGCAAAATGGAAGAATTACTGAATATGAATTATACATTAGTGAGGATAGTTTAGATTGGGGTGACCCAGTAAGTACGGGTGAATTTGAAAATACAGCAGCCCCTCAAACCATAATTTTTAATACTTCAATTATTGGCAAGTATATAAGGCTAGTGGGTTTGTCTGAGGTAAATGGCAATCCATGGTCTTCGGCAGCAGAACTTAGTGTTGTAGGCTGCACTGATATAACTTATGATGTTGGTTCAAATTGCGGAAAAGGAAATTTTACCGCCTTCCCTGTTCCTACAACAGGTTTTGTTAATGTATCATTACCAAAAGGAAATATATTTAATTATCAGATAATTAATATTGGTGGCGTTGTAGTTGAATCTGGTAGTTTTTATAGGTCTGCCGATAGTCACACATTTGATTTAAGTCAAAATAAAAAAGGAATCTATATTATTCAGCTTACAAATAACATTGGTGTAACCTACAGAGTTAAAGTTGTAAAGGGCTAGTTTATATGATTTTGAGATCAAAATCATTTAGCCGAATTAATCTCGAGGTGTAGTCGATGAATTTTTGGGTTTTATTAAATACAAGTAGTTGAATATGCAAATAAATTAATATTTTGGAAAATTGGTGCTGAAAGTAAAATTTGTTATTTTTGTACTTCACTAAAAAAAATTAAATGAAAAAATTGGCTTTTATTTTTGTTGCAACTCTTTTGTTAGGATGGACGGCATGCGATAACTCTTCTGATGATCCACCTACGCCAGTTGAAGATTACACAGTAAAATATTCCGTAGTTTCAACTGGTAGTGTGAATATGGATACTATTAAATACATGGATGCTGATGGTACTGAAAAGTATTTACTTGGTGAAGCAAATTTCGAACACTCATTTGTTCAACCATCAAATAATTATCATGGCAAAATATACATTAGTGGTACCATTGAAAATGGGTCGTGTAATTACTCATTGACAGTACAAAATAAGGATGGCGGTATCATTTCCTATAATGGAAAAGAAAATTCAGCTACGTCTCCTTATTCTTTCCAATGGTTGGGAGAATATATTCACACGGAAGATTAGAATTTATTAACTACAAATTTTTCATGGTTGGTAGTATTAGGGTTACTACACATTTGTAAAATAGTTGGCATAAAAAAAGACCGCTTTCAAAGAAAGCAGTCTTTTTTTTTCTAAGAAAATAAAATATTAAGCTAACTTAACATTTACAGCGTTTAAGCCTTTTTTACCCTCTTTTAGTTCGAACTCTACTTCGTCACCTTCGTTTATCTCGTCAATAATTCCGGAGATGTGTACGAAATACTCATTTTTTGATTCTTCATCAGTAATAAAACCGTATCCTTTTGAATTGTTGAAGAATTTTACTGTACCTTTTTTCATTGCTATAATTATAATTATTAATTGGTGCAAACATAGTCTATTTATTTTTACATGAAAATATTTTGAAAAAAAAAATGAAAAATTCTTGAATAATTATTTCATAGCATGAAGTGCAAAACTATTAATGTATCCAAGTAACCTGATAATGAGTGCTATAATATATATTATAATTTAAAAAAAAATGAAAAAATATTTTAGTAAAGTGTAACAATTACTATATTTGGGTGTCTTTAGGGCAGAAATATATGGAAAAAACCACTAAATATATGATATTTAAGCACAAAGAACTCATAGAAGCTTGTGTTTTAAATGACAGAACAGCGCAAATGAAGATATATAATCTTTATTATAAAGCAATGTATAATACAAGTTACCATATCGTAAATGATTCCTTTATAGCTGAAGATATCATGCAAGATGCCTTTCTTGATGCTTTTAGCAAGATTGGTAAGTTTGAGTGGCGAAGTAGCTTTGGATCGTGGCTCAAGCGAATAGTTGTTAATAAGTCGATTGACTCAGTAAAGAAAACTAATAATCACATTGAGCTTAATGAAGAATTAGTTGATTTTGCAGATGATAGTGATAAAGATAATTTTGATAATATACAATGTAAACTTGACGAAATAAAAATTTCACTGAAAAGTTTATCTGAAAATTATAGAACAATTTTAGTGCTTCACCTTTTTGAGGGATATGATCATCAGGAAATATCACAAATCCTCAAATTACCATATAATAATGTACGAGTTAGATATATGAGGGCAAAACGAAAGCTGATTGAAGGAATGATTAAGATGGCTAATTAATAGAAAGGTAATTATGTTTGATATAGAGAATAAAATAAAGGAAAATTTGGTATACTTTAATGATAAAGAGCCAGATGAAGGACATGAGGCTAGATTTGCAAGTAAGTTGAATAATGAAATAATAGCAAAGCCAAGAAAGATAAGTATATCACAAATTATGAAAATTGCTGCAGCTTTACTAGTCGTAGTAACTGCATCATACATGATTCTTAAGACCACCAATAATAATGACCTAAGAGAAGAAATGTATGTAACACAAATTGTGTATTCGCAGGAATTAAATCAGGTTCAATCCTATTATGATGAATTGTCATTATCGCGATTAAGCAAGATTGATGAGTTAGCTAGCTCAGATGAAGAGGCACAAAGGTTAAAGAAAAAAGCCATAAAGAAAATGGAAAAACTCGATGCTAATCTTGCAAAAATAGAAAAGGAGTATGTTAAAAATCCACAATGTGAAAAGCTAAAAGCAGCAATTGTGAATAATAAAAAAATGAAAGTTAAAGTAGTAGATAATATGGTTGAGCAGTTAGATAATGCTCAGCGTGGGTATCATGCAGGAAGCATGTATACAAATTTTTAATTTAAAAACTAGAAGGATGAAAAATGTACTTATTAAAGTTACCGCAACCATTTTTATTTTTCTCTTTTCAGGAATGATGTCAAACATTTATTCTGAGGAGTGGATTGATAAAGTAGTTGTTGACAAGAAATTTGATGTAAAACCAAATGCTAAATTAATTATTGACCATGAGTATGGTAATGTTAGATGTGTAAATTGGGATAAAAATGAAATATCAGTTAAAGTAACTGTTCGTGTTAAAACAACAGATGCCGATAAGGCAGCAAAAATAATTGATAGAGTTATTGCAGATGTAGATGGCAGCATAAATAAAGTAGAAGCAACTTGTGATCTTAATCAAAACTTACATGGAAATAATAAACTCCAAGTAATGATAGATTTTGATATTTATATGCCCAGTACGGTGTCTTTTGAATTAGATCAGAAATTTGGAACTGCCTATATTGAATCGGTTACCGGTCCGGCAAATATATCTAGTGAGTATGGTAGTCTCGATATTGGTTCTTTAAGTAATACAGAAACAAATTTAGAGCTGGAGTTTGGTCAAGCGATTATTAAAAGAATAGCAACTGGAAATATTGAAGTTAGTTATTCGTCATTTAAGCTTATTGCTTCAGAAAATATTACAATAGAAGCTGAATACTCAGATGTAATAATTGATAATGCTACATCAATATCCATGGAGTTGGAAGGTGGAAATGCAAATATTGGTATAGTTGATATTCTAACTGTTAAGACTAATTTTTCAAATTTGGAGGTGCAGCAGGTTAATAGTTCAGTTGTTGCAGAAACAGAATATGGAAGCTTCACAATTGCTGGTGTTGATAAAGATTTCTCGTCTATTGTTATTAAGAATGAATTTGGTGCTGTAGATGTAAGCATTGATAAAGATGCAAACTATAGCTTAGATGCTAAAAGTGAATATGGTAGCATTGGTTACCCCGAAAAATTATCAGATTTATCTTATAAGAAAGTTGGTCATGCATCAACTATAATTAAAGGAGTTGTTGGTAAAGGCACAAATCCTAAATCTAAATTACTAATAGAAAGTGAATATGGTTCTGTTGATATTTCAGCGAATTAAAATATATAATATTAAATTTAAAAACAGAAAGATGAAAACAATTTTTAGAAAAAATGTAAAGTTTATTTTCGCAGTAGCCTTGGTATTAGTTGCTAGTATTGGCTATACTCAAACCAAAGGAAGTGGTAATGTAATAACAGATGACAGAAATACCGGTGATTTTACAAGTATAAAGCTCACCTGCTCGGCAGATTTGTATATTAGCCAGGGAAGCAAATCTGTTACTGTAAAAGCTGACGATAACATAATTGAAATGGTTGAAACTACTGTAGAAAATGGCACACTTGTAATTGGAGTTAAGGGTAGGGGATTTAGGTCGATAAGCGTATTGGAGGTTTATATTACTACTCCAGATTTGGATAAGCTTAAGAATTCAGGTTCAGGTGATATTGTGTTTAACGATACATTTACTGCAACCGAACTATTTATTGGTATTAATGGCTCAGGTGATTTGCATGCTAAATTTGATGTTCGAAATCTAGAACTACAAGTTAGCGGATCGGGTGATACTGAGTTAACCGGTGTAAGAGGTATTTTTAAGGTTTCAAATTCAGGCTCTGGTGATTTGGATGCCGAAAGTTTGAAATTAGAAGAGTGCTATATTAAAAATTCGGGTTCCGGTGATATGGAATTGGTTGGTAAAACAAATAACCTTACTGCAACAATTAATGGTTCTGGTGATTTTGATGGATATAATCTAACTGCTGTTAATGCAACAATAAGTAACTCAGGGTCTTCTGATATTACCGTAAATGTTGTTGAAAAGCTACAAGTTTCGTTAAATGGCTCAGGCGATTTAACCTATCGTGGTAATCCGGAAAAAGTTGATGTAAGGAGTAATGGCTCCGGCGATGTTTACAGGAAATAGGTGTGGAGTTGAAAGTTTTAAAGCTAAAAGTTTAAAGTTAGATAGTGCTCAAGCTTCTGACTTCAGACTTCTAGCTTCTGACTTTATTCATTAGCCCAGCCCATGGCATTATCTATATCTGCTACATCAAAATATTTTTCCATTCTATCAGCTTTTTTGCTGGAAAAAAAGGCATTATCCATTTTAACAAGAATTTCTTCGAGTTTGCTGTGTCCAACAATTGCAATGTGACCGCAGTTTTTAATGTGCTTTATTCCGTACATTCCATCATCCCACATAGCTTTCCAGCTACTACTGCTAAAGTCAAGTTTGTCAACTTTGGCAAGAAAATTTACTCTGGTATGACCTGCAGAAATTTTTTCATCAAACATTTTCTCAATAAACTTTTCGTCTTTAACTTCGTAGCCACCATAAATTTCAATGGCAACTGTACTATCTGATGCTCCATCTAATATTTTAATCATGATACAGGGTTTTAAGTGAATCCCAAATGTACTAAAATTTTCTAAATGAAATATTCATGTTAAAGAATTAAGCCTACCAGTATTTTATTCAATACTTCAGTCGCTTTACCTTGTAAATAAATATCAGTAATTGTATCTGTAAATTTAGAGCGATTAGGATTTATCTCAATTATTTTAGCTCCATTTTCCTTTGCAAGATACGGAATTTGACTTGCAGGCATTATTTCTCCAGTTGTGCCAATAATTAAAAACACATCTGCATTTTGAGCAGCTTCCAAAGAATTTTGATATGCATCCGTAGGAATTCCTTCTCCAAAGAATATAAAATCAGGTTTAACTAACCCACCACAATTATTGCATAATATTGGGAGTTTGTCAAAATTAACATCATCAATACCATATTTTGTAGAGCATTTTGTACAAATCAGCGTATGCGAATTTCCATGAAACTCATAAACAGTATTACTACCAGCTTGCTGATGCAGATTGTCGATATTTTGGGTAATTATACTTTTAATTATACCAGCTTCCTCCATTTCTGCAAGAGCAGTATGTGCACTATTTGGATTAGCCTTCCCAAAAAAATCATAAAATATTTCCTTAATAACAACCCACGATTCCAACGAATTTGTTTTAAAGTAGTTTATGTCGAGCACAATGGGGTCGTATTTACTCCAAAGGCCTGTATCCCCTCTAAATGGAGGAATACCGCTTTCAACTGAAATTCCTGCTCCGGTAAAAGCTGTTGTGTATTTTGAATTTTTCAGCAGTGTAGATGCTTGTTTTATGTTTTTCTTAAGCAGAGTAGTCATGTTTACAAATGTAGTTAATATTTATTATTGAGTGTTTAATATTGCTCATAAAATTACAACCCATAACCATTCATTCACTTATTTCTCCCCATTCCATTCATTATAAAACTGCTCTAAATACAATTCCATAAAAGCATGTCGTTCTTCTGCCAGTCTAATACCTGTTTTTGTTTTCATCATATCTTTAAGTAAAAATAGTTTTTCGTAAAAGTGATTTAATGTAGGTGCATTACTATTTTTATACTCTGCTTTTGTCATATTTAGTTTTGGTTCAATGTTGGGATTGTAAATTTCCGATCCTTTATGTCCACCATAATTAAAAGTTCGAGCAATTCCAATTGCACCAATTGCATCAAGTCTGTCGGCATCTCTAACAACATCCAGCTCAATTGAGCTAAATGTAATTTTATCAAAAGTATTTTTAAACGACATGTTACAAATAATTGCTTCGATGTGCTTAATGGTTTCTTTTTCTAACCCAATTTGTTTTAAAAATGCAACAGCTTTTTCAGGACCAATATTTTCATTACCGTTATGAAATTTTGAATCGGCTATATCATGAAGTAATGCTGCTATCTGTACAATAAAAATATTTGCACCCTCTTCTAATGCTATGGTAGATGATAATTTCCAAACTCTGTAAATATGCCACCAGTCGTGCCCACCTTCAGCATTTTCTAATTCTTTTTTTATAAAGCTCGTTGTTTTTTCTATTATTTGTATTTGAGAATTATTCATTTCTTAAAACTATTTTATGCCGTTTTTAATTTAAATTGTTGAGCTTAATTGCTTGTGAAATTGTTTATTTATTATCAAATAATAATGATTTCACTGAACCTTATTTAGATAAAAGAATTGTTTTTTGTTACCTCGTATGTTTGTGGTTGTTATGGTAAGCACAGTGTCATTCTCGATAAGGTAGTTTATAATTGCTGGATAATCATTACTTGGGTTAACGAATGTCCAACTATTTCTTGTTGCTTCAGTCAGTAAAAAATCAACACTGTTTCTTGTATCTTTAAGCAATACCTTGTAGTATATGGAATCACCAACTCTTTCAATTTTTAGCTTTTCAAAAAAAGCAGTATCAATACCATTCATGCTAAAACCCTCACCTTCAATAACGTTTTGATTAACAAATCTCCAGTTTTCATTAAATTTTACCCCTTTGTACGATTGCCATTCACCAGCTATGGGTTTTAATTCATTTATAATGTCATTTGTGTTATGATTATAACAAGATGACATGATAAGAAGTTGTAATAGTAATAAAATCAGATATTTCATGTTGAAAAACTAAAGTAACTTTGTTTCAAAATAAAAAGATGTAAAATAGTAAATATGTGTTCTTATATAATATATACGAACAGGTGCAAAGTTAATTAAAATCAATTTGCTAATTCACAAATATTATTCTACTTTTGCACCCTCAAAAAATAAGAGTATAATTAATATCTAAAATCAAATGCAAAATAGAGGAGCTATTAAGTTTTTTGCCATTGCTTTTGCGCTGGTTTGTCTTTATCAATTAAGTTTCACTTTTGTTACAAGCAGAGTTGAAACTAAAGCTAAAGAATATGCCACAAGCGGAATTGCAGTTCAACAGGCAAATAAACTTGCAAAAGGAAATAAGGCTTTGGAAACCTATCTTATGGATTCCATTTCTAAATCCAGAAAAAAGTATTATGAGGACAGCGTTTCCAATGTTGTGGTTTATGACTTGTTTGTAACCGGCTATACTTATAAGGAGTGTAAGGAAAGACAAATCAACCTTGGTCTTGACCTTAAAGGTGGTATGAATGTTGTGCTAGAAGTGTCGATAGGTGAGGTAGTTAATGCCCTTTCGGGTAACAGTCAGGATCCTGTATTTAGACAAGCTATGACAATGGCTTATGAAAAGCAAAAGAATAGTGGAGACGGATTTGTTACTTTATTTGGTGAGTCGTTTAACGAAATAGATCCTAATGCACGTCTTGCATCTATTTTTCTTTACGAATTTAAAGATAAAGGAATTACTACCAGTTCAACTAACGATGAGGTGCTTACTGTTATCAAGAAAGAAGCTGATGATGCTTTTGACAGATCCTTCCAGATTCTTCGTAATCGTATTGACCGTTTTGGAGTTGCACAGCCAAATATTCAAAAGTTATCTACAACTCGTCGTATTGCAATTGAACTACCGGGTATTAAAGATCCTGAACGTGTAAGGAAACTATTACAAGGAACTGCACAGCTTGAGTTTTGGGAGACTTATAACTTTTCTGAATTATACACGTATTTTGATGAAGCAAATGCTACATTAAGAACTGAAGGTATACTAGACGAAGAAACAAAAGAAGCTGAAGTAAAAAATAAAGCTGATCTTGAAAATACTGAAGATTCTAAAGTTACTGATGGCGAAAATGGCGAAACAGGTGGAGATGCTATTGAAGAAAGTAAAGAAGAAGAGTCTACAAATAAATTATTAGAGCAAATTGAAGCAGATACAACTGCCGGTGCTGGTGATGAAGCAAATTTTGAGGATTATGCTAAGAATTTTCCTCTTTACGCTTATCTACAACCTTCTTATGCACAAAACGAATCGGGACAACCTTATCCTGCTGCAACAGCGCGTATTGGTTTTGCAGCAATAAAAGATACTGCACGTATTAATGGTATGCTTAGGTTAACTAAGGATATTTTTCCTAGAGATTTAAAACTTGTTTGGACAGTTAAGCCAAATCCACAAACCCCAGATGTACTTGAACTTATTGCACTTAAAGCAAGTAACCGTGATGGTAGCCCTGCCCTAGGTGGTGATGTAATTGTTGATGCTCGTCAGGATTACGACCAAAATGGTGGTATTGCTGTGGATATGCAAATGAATTCGCAAGGTGCTAAAATATGGAAACGCCTTACAGGCGAGAGCATTGGAAAACAAATTGCTATTGTACTTGATAATTATGTTTATTCATTTCCTGTTGTTAATGGTGAAATCCCAAGTGGACGTTCATCAATTTCTGGTGGTAGTATGGATTTAAACGAAGCTCAGGATTTAGCAAATATTCTTAAAGCTGGTAAACTACCTGCACCTGCTCGTATTGTTGAAGAGGCTGTTGTTGGACCATCACTTGGTCGCGAAGCTGTTAATGCTGGTATGAATTCATTCATCCTTGCATTTATTCTTGTACTTGCATACATGATTGTTTATTATAACAGAGCTGGTTTAGTTGCCAACTTTGCACTTATAACAAACATGTTTTTCCTATTTGGAGTACTTGCATCACTTGGTGCTGTGTTAACTTTGCCTGGTATGGCCGGTATTGTGCTTACATTGGGTATGGCGGTGGATGCTAACGTTATTATTTACGAACGTATTAAAGAAGAAATTAGAGCTGGTAAAGGTTTAAGTCTTGCTATAGCAGATGGTTATAAAAATGCTTACTCAGCTATTATTGATGGTAACGTAACTACATTGTTAACTGGTATTGTTTTGTACATATTTGGTACAGGTCCGGTACAAGGTTTTGCTACTACTCTTATTATTGGTATTCTTTCATCATTGTTTACTTCAATCTTTATTTCAAGAATGATTTTTACATGGATGTTAAATACCAACAAAAAGATATCATTCTCAACAAAATCTACTGCTAACTTCCTGGCAAATACAAATTTTAATTTTATCGACTCAAGAAAGAAAGCATATATTGTCTCTGCTTTATTAATTGTTATAAGTATTGGTTCGCTTGTTACTAAAGGGTTAAACTTTGGTATCGATTTTAAAGGAGGTCGTACTTATGTAATTAGGTTTGACACTGATGTGGATACCGAACAGGCTAGAAAACTTCTTTCTGTTGAATTTGATAACAATGCTCCTGAAGTAAAAACTTTTGGTGCTGATTCGCAGATAAAAATTACCACAAAGTATTTAATTGATGACGATCGTGTTGAAGTAGATTCAATAATTCAGGTTAAGTTGCATAATGGTCTTAAAGATTTTTATACTGAAAAAATTAAATATTATGATTTCTCATCTGATACCGAAGGTGAAAATAAATTACTTGGTATTTTAAGTTCTCAAAAAATTGGACCTACAATTGCATATGATATTAGAAACAAGGCCTACCTAGCTGTATTCTTTGCTCTTATTATTATATTCATTTATATTGCCGCACGATTTAATAAATGGCAATTTGGTGCCGCAGGTGTAATTGCCCTGTTCCATGATACATTAATTACAGTGGGTCTTTTCTCATTATTCTATGGTGTATTACCATTTAGCATGGAAATTGATCAGGCATTTATTGCAGCTATCCTTACCATTATTGGTTATTCAATTAATGATACTGTAATTATCTTTGACCGTATTCGTGAGAATACCAGCCTGTTCCCAAAACACAGTCTTAAAAAGAATATTAACAATGGTTTGAATAGTACATTAGCTCGTACCATAAATACATCAGGAACAACACTTGTTGTGTTACTTGTGATATTTATATTTGGCGGTGAGGTAATACGTGGATTTATATTCGCATTGTTAATTGGTGTGTTAGTAGGTACTTATTCATCAGTATTTACTGCTAGTCCGGTTGCTTATGATTTATTAGGTGGAGACAAGCAAGAAAAAGAAGTTGCTGAAAAAGAAGCTAAATTATTAGCAAGAAAAGGTAAGAAGAAGAAATAAATTCTTAAATGAATTATGTAAAGCCTCACTGCTTAATTGTAGTGGGGCTTTTTTTTGATGTTCTTATACCAACTCCAAATTACCGATATAAATCGTTTCTTTTTCCCTTTCTATTCGTTAGAAAATATTTCTATAGCTATGGCTATTCAAATATTTTCTGTCTCAATAAAGAAAAACAATAGTTTGAATTACTATTGTGGTGGTGAATATATATATTGATTATTTCTGTAACCGGTGTTATCTTCATACCAGTCTTCGTTTTTAGTTCCTCCAGATTCAGCCCAACTTCTAAAATAATTATATGCTTCTACTATTTCAGTTTGTTCAATTGCATAATCAAATTTAACTGGTAAGTCAATGGCCCACGGGAGATTGTTTATTGTTTGATAATATTTACCAGTAGCAGGGTCTGAATCATCATCAACGCCATCTCCGTCAGTATCAGTAATTTGAGCTGTAACAACTACATTATCAAACATAATACTTTGGTTGTGCATTAAATCGTGTGACCATATTAATACTTGGCATGATACAGTACCTTGAGGCATAGTAGCTACTATTTGCGATTTCCAACTGCATTTAAGGTATTGAACTTAATATTTTCACTTGATTTTGTTTCTGTTGTGATTGAATCAGGAGGATTGGATCCATAATTATCTCCAAAATTGAACATTGCAGACCCATCTTTATTGTTATTTATTTGAACAAATGACATTGTAATATTACCAGCAATTGTTGTTACTGTTATTTCACTAATGGTGGTCGGAATTTTTATTGTTCCACTATATTCACCCTCTTCGTTAAAACTACCCTAAAAAACAAGCTTGCCTCCATTGTTTGGATTGCCTGTATATATATCGAACCTACTTTTAGTATTTGTGAAGTTAATACTACCAGGCATGCTAATAGTAATGGGGATATCTCGTGTTGTTTCAAATGTAAAGCCGGCTGGTACAATCATGTTATCCATACTGCTGTCTGGGGTAGGTTCTGGATTTTTGCATCCCTGTGATACAGCAACGGATATTAGGACGAATAGAAATAATATTTTCTTAATCATTACGGTTTTTTTTATTTATGTTTGTAATCTGATATAAAAAATTATTCCAAAAATAGAACAGATTTATAATTAATTGATATTTAGAAAAATAAGTTTTTTAGTTATTGGTAAATATTCCTAATTTCGGATAGTAATTCCATAATGGGAATAACTTTGTATAATATTTGTAATGAGCAATATATATTTAATTGGATTTATGGGTGTGGGTAAGAGTACTGCCGGTAAAAGGCTTGCTTCTAAATTAGGCTTTGACTTTATAGATACTGATTCTGTTTTTGAAGAAAAGTATAAGCTGGATATAGATACCTTTTTTAGTAAATATGGTGAGGAACTTTTTAGAAAACTGGAGTTTGACGTATTAAAATCTACCTTTAGCTTTAATAATTGCGTAATTTCTACTGGCGGCGGCATGCCTTGCTATATGGACGCTATGCAGCAAATTAATAATAATGGAATGAGTATACACCTTTCCATGAGTGTAAATGCTATTTTAGCACGCCTGTTAAGCTCAAAACAAAAACGTCCTCTTGTCAAGAATAAGTCTAAGGAAGAACTTTTTAATTTTATAAGTAGTAAGCTAATGGAGAGGAATCAGTGTTATTCACAAGCAGCTATCACTGTTTCTGCAATTTCCATTAATATCAACTCCCTAGTAAAGGAGATTGAGTTGCATAAATAAAATCTGGATTACAACATAGAAGGTTACTGTGTAATTTATTGGTCACAGTGAGAGTTAAAACTATGCACTTTAGTGTATCTCGCTTTGAGCTTTTAAAAATATATTAAAGGGTCTGAAGCTTGAAGTCAGAAGAGACTTGTTTCAAACTTCTGTCTTCAAACTTCAAACCTTTTTTTATTTCATAAATTGAATTTCATTCGTATTGCAAAACTATGGTACTTTAAGTCCATAGTGGTTTATTTAGTATCTTTTTCTTATCATAGCTTATCAATAATAATAATCCAAGCTTCTAACTTGTTTAATTAAATAATGGAAATATATGGGTAGAGAGTAAATTTGGTATTGGGTCAGAATTCTCTATTCGTTCGTAATCATGATTAAATTATATAAAACAAACTTTGTTGTAATATTTTATTTACTTTTGCTTGCATTAGATTAATTATGGATCACTAATAAAGAGCTAACCATATGAAAAAAACCATACTAGCAATTGATGATGAATTAAGCATTAGGATGCTTCTCGAAAATTTTTTAAGTCATGATTACAATGTTGTTACTTGTAACGACGGTCAAGAGGGGCTGAAGTATTTGGAGCAAGGAGATTTGCCTGATTTAATTGTTACCGATATTCAAATGCCTAATCTTGATGGGTATGAGTTTGTTAAGAATGTTAGAGCAAGTGGTTTCTTTAGTCATATTCCAGTAATTATGCTTTCTGGGATAGAAAGTAGTAATGAGCGAGTTAAATGCCTGAAATTAGGAGCTGACGACTATATGGTTAAGCCTTTTAATCCAGAAGAACTTGCCATAAGAATTGAGAATATGATTACAAGAAGAGGAGCTTAATTTGCACTAATATAAAAATATAGGTGTTAAAAATATTATATATTGGGAATAACCCAGATGCGATAATTGCATTTAGAAAACTTGAAAATGAGTTTGACTTTCATCAGCTAGCCAATGGACTTAAAGCAGTTTCTTATCTAAAAGAAGGTAATATACCTGATGCTATAGTTTGCGAGGCCAGGTTGCAAGGGATGAATGGTATAGCGGTTGGTAAATTAATCAGGGGTATTGAGGGTTTTGCTAAAACCCCTTTTATTTTATTTCTTTTTGAGAAGGATGATAAGTTTACAGAAACTGCTTTTGTAGAAAGAAGAATAGTGGATGATGTATATCAATTTCCCATTGATTTAGATAGGTTATTTGTAAGGATTGAATATTTATTACGTTTTTATAAGGTTCTTAAATCTGATAAAAAACCAAAATCAGCCTTTCGAGATTATAAAATTCCTTTTGTTAAACGTGCCTTTGATGTTGTAACATCTAGCATTGCTTTAATTTTACTTTCACCATTGCTCATAATTGTAGCAATTGCTATCCGTCTTGAATCGAATGGAGCTCCTGTTTATAAATCGAAAAGGGTAGGGACTAATTACAAAATCTTTGATTTCTTAAAATTTCGCTCTATGTACATAGGGGCCGATAAGCATTTGTTGGATTTAAAACATCTAAACCAATACAACGATGACAATACAGAGGGTAATGATGAGTTTAGTTACGACTGCCCTGAATGTAATAAATTATCCGAAGGAAAGCATTGTTCACCGGTATTGTACATTGGTGGTAATATGATTTGCGAATATTGGTATATTGAGCAAAAGAAAAAAAATGATTCGGCTGCTTTCATTAAAATAAAAGATGATCCACGAGTTAGTAAAATTGGTAATTTTATTAGAAATACTAGCATTGATGAACTACCACAATTATTTAATGTGCTTAAAGGCGACATGTCAATTGTTGGTAATCGACCCCTACCTCTTTATGAAGCAGAACTGTTAACATCTGATGATTGGAGTGCCAGATTTTTAGGTCCTGCTGGAATTACAGGGCTTTGGCAGGTAGAACTTAGAGGGAAGAAAGGTGCTATGTCTAATGATGAAAGGAAGGCTTTGGATAATAAATATGCAGAAACATATTCTTTTTGGGGTGATATAATGTTGATACTCAGAACAATTCCTGTTTTATTGCAAAAGGAGAATGTGTAGATTTTAGTGTTGAAAAAACATTGAAAAATAATGATAAGCAAATTTGTAGAGTTGTGATAATTTTGTAGTTTGCAAACTAATTATTTGATAAAATAGAAATTACAATATTAGGTATTGAAAATAATGAAAATTTTGGTGAAAAATATTTTAATCATTTTGTTATTGATGCTGTATTTTACTAATGTAAATGCGCAAAAAACAAATAATAATGATGTAGTTTACTTTAATCCATTAACAGATGATATAATTAAACGTTTACCACCACTACGTGTTTTGGTTGATTCGGCAGCCTATAATTCGCCGTCAGCAAAATACGAAGACCTTAAAGCTGAATATTACTATTACGAGCAAGTATCTGCCGCACGCGAATGGCTTGAATATTTTAGCTTTAATCTAGATGCAATTGGAGGAAGATGGGGGTATGATGATTGGAGCAGGTCAGCACCAGGTAATTTGTCAAGTTATTCTAATTTTTCCAATCTTACATCATATCGCTCTGCATTTGCCGCTATGTTTTATATAAGAATGCCTTTAGGACCTATGATTGATAGAAGGAATAGGATAAAGAAACAAAAAAAGTGGATTGAAATATCGTTGACACAAAAGGAAATAAATATTAGATATTTACAAGAACGTGTTATATCAGTTTATAACGATTTAATACGGGACCAAAGTGCAATTAGGATATATAATGATTATCAGGCATTTACCATGATTCAGATGGAAATGGCACAGAATGAATTTCTTAATGGGGAGATTGGTCCTGCTGAATATACTAGGTTAAAGGAAATTCAAACTAGTGGTGAGGTTGATTATCATAAGGCAATTGCTAGCTTTAATAAAAATTATCAAACACTTGAGGTGATTACTGGTATAAGGTTTAATTTAATAACAGTATTGAGATAAACCAAGGAAATAATATGGATATAGTTCAAATCATAAAATTATTTAGGCGCAACTTATTGTTGTTAATAGCTATTCCAATTATTTTTGCTGGGGTTACTTATTATTTTACACGTAATCAAGAAAAAGTATATCAATCGGAAGCTATTATTTATACAGGTATAGCAACTGGTTATTCCATTGAATCCACTTCGCAAAGACGTAGTGATTATTTTACTACCAATGTTCAGTTTGATAATATGATTAATTTACTTAAATCACGTCAAACGCTAATTGAAACTTCACTCCAACTTCTTACTCAGGATTTATCTCTCGAGAATTATAATGATCAATATATTTCACAGGTTAATTATGACAGGCTACAAACTTCTATACCAAAACGCATAAAGGATTTAGTTGTAAAAAATAACAAATCAGGATTAGAGCGCGAAAAGGAAGATCAGATTAATAATTTGGAACAGGAAATTAGATCTTTGGAAAGGGAGATAAATAAAAAGAAGAACAGGGCTGCTCAAAATAGAACAAGAGGGGGTGAAGAAGTTGTAATAGTAAGCGATATTGATAATGGTGGTATTGAAAAGGAGATGATTGATGTTAGTCTTAATGAAAATAATGATTTTGCCAATCATATTGTTCAGCAGGGGGAGTCACTTTCTTCAATAGCGAGTCGGTATGGCGTTTCTATTGGTAGGATTATGTCACTCAATAATCTTAGTAGTAGTAGCCTAACCCCAGGTCAATCATTGAATATTAAAAAGGAAAAAGTGTCTGGCAGAAAGTATCATGTAGTTAAGTCGGGAGAAACTCTGTACTCAATTGCTAAAAAATATGGTGTTAATATTAGTAAGCTTCGTGAATTAAATGGTGCAGATAATAGATCTCTTACACAGGGTCAAAAGCTATTGATTAGCTCTAGCCCATCTGCTTTAAGCTCTGTATATTCACAGGATTATGCAATAAAGCAAGTATCTCATGATTTGCCAGATTATCAGCCTAGTATTTCACAAGTAATAACTTTGGAATCTGATAACTCAGTTAGTGGAATTAATGATAATTCTGATTTTGCTAAAGACCCAATAATACCTCCAGGTGTACGACCTTCTGATTTTAAGAAAACTCTTGCAAATATTACAAGATCATATACTAGTAATGATACAAGTTATATTTATGGACTTTTACATTATGGTGGCAGTAAACATTATAGTGTGCAGTCAATTGGTAGAATTCAAATATCTCGTATAAATAATAGTGATCTTGTACGATTAGTTTATACATCTGATGATCCTGGTATTAGTCAGCAGACATTAAAAATACTATCAAAAGTATTTATGAAGAATTACAAATTGCTTAGGTCTACAGAAACAAGTTTAGTAGTAAAGTATTTTGAAGCTCAGGTTGATTCAGCTGATAAAAAATTGCAGTCTGCTGAAGATAGGCTACTGCAATTTAACATGAAAAATAATATTATTAACTATTACGAGCAAAGTAAGGCTATTGCAGGGCAAAAAGAAGATCTTGATTTGTTTTATCAAAATGAGCAAATTAGGCTTGCCTCTTCTGTGGCAACTATTAGAGAATTAGAGCTTAGTTTAACAGCTCGTGATAGTATATATTTAAAAAGTGATGAGATCAATCAATTGAAAAAAGAGCTGGCACAAGTTACGGAGAGTATTGTAATTAATGAGTTGGCTTCCGATTATGACGTTAGAGTAGTTAAGCAAATAAATATTCTTAAAGAAAGGCAGCAGGAACTAAGAAATGATATTAAGTTTTATGTTGATGAATTATATTTATATAGTCATTCTACACAAGGAATTCCCATCAAGTCCATACTTGATAACTGGCTTGTAAATACTATTAACTTTGAGGAATCGAAGGCGGCTTTAATAGTACTGGCAAAAAGAAAATTGGATTTTGTTAGAACATATCAACGATTTGCTCCATTGGGTGCTATGCTTAAGCGAATTGAAAGAGATATAATGGTTACTCAACAATCATATCTTGAATTATTGCGAAGCTTGAATCTTGCCAAGATGAAACAGCAAAATGAAGAAATGTCGACAAATATTAAAATGGTTGATGAACCATTTTTCCCCATTACAGCAAATTCTTCCAAAGCAAAGTTGATAGTACTGGTAGCTGCGATATTTGGTTTTGTCTTAACAGCATTCATTATACTACTTCTTGAATATTTTGATACTTCAATGAAAAATCCTTCGCGGGTTGCTAGAGTTACAAAAATGAAACTTGCAGGAGCATTTCCTAGATTAAGTTCAAAAAGCAAGGCAAATGAGCTGGCCTTTGTAAGTAGACGTCTTATTGATATTGTTATTCAAAATATCAAATTGTATCTAAATAAAGAAACTGATAAAATTGATGATAGCCCATATATAATTGCTGTTTATAGTACACAAAATAGCGCAGGCAAGACATTGATTAGTAACAGGGTAGTTAATAGGTTAAGAGAAGTGGGGGATAGAGTTCTGTTTCTTAACTATTCATCTGATAATGATAAGCAAGATGATTTTAATTATGCATATAATTATAAAATAACTGATAACTTTATTGATATTGAGAATCTGCAACAGCTTATTAGCTCTAAATATTTAAGGAAGGTAAACAAATCTTATAATTATATTTTTATTGAGTTACCCTCTATTGTTTATCATACATATCCAATTAAATTTGTTGGAAGTGTTGATATGTCTTTATACATAATAAATGCAACTGATAAGTTAACAAAAGCAGATGCTGCTGCATTAGAGACGTATGATGAAGTTACATTGATGAAGTCTATGGTCATTCTTAATGAGGTTGAGTTGTATAACCTTTATGAGTTGCTATCAGATGTGCCTAGTATTACAAAACCAGATAGGTTTTCGAAGATATTGAGACTTATTAAAGCTCCATTTAAATACAGCATAAACATTAACAGGAAGGCTTAACACGTGGCCAGTTTTTTACCTAAAATATTTAAGAACCACAACTTCTTATCCTTGGCAAATAATGGTGCCGTAGCTTTTTTTGGCTTTTTCTCATTTATTCTACTTGTACGAAGCTTACCTACATACGAGTTTGGTGAATGGGTGCTTTTTATTACTAGTCTTAACTTTTTGGATATGTTAAGGTTTGGAATTACCCGAACAGCAATTGTTAGGTTTTTGTCAGGAGCAAACAAAATAGAAGGCGAGCAACTTATTGGATCAAATTATGCAATAAATTTTGCTACAACATTGTTGTTGGCAGTTATTGTTTTGGTAATAAATTTCATTTTCTCAAGTAGTATTCAAGAGTCAGGTTTTACATTGTTCTTTACTTGGTTTCCATTGGTTGCAATAATAAATCTACCTTTTAATAATTCATTATCAGTTCTTCAAGCAAAAATGCGTTTTGATTTAATTCTTATCATTCGCCTTATCAATGTTGGATTATTTATGATTTTTTTAATAATAAATTATTATTTTTATCAGGTAGGTGTTGTTGTAATTATGTGGGCATATATAACTACAAATATCCTTACATCATTAATAGCAATGCTATTAAACTGGGATGGAATAAGGTTTGCTTTTAAGGCAAAAAAAAGCACTAATAAATTAATATTAGATTTTGGAAAATATACTTCAGGTACTCTTATAGGGTCTAATTTGCTCAAAAGCGCTGATACTTTTATACTTGGGTTGAGTCCATTTATTGGGGTAACAGGAGTGGCATTATACAGTATTCCGCTTAAACTTACCGAGATTATGGAAATACCTGTAAGAAGTATTGCAATGACAGTTTTTCCAAAGATGTCGAAAGCTAGTATAGCAGGAAATAAAGATCTTGTTATTAAACTTTTTTATCAAAATGTTGGAGGTTTAATGTTTTTGTTATTTCCGGTATTAGTTGTTTCATTTATTTTTGCAGAAGAGTTTGTTACAATTTTGGGAGGTTCTGATTATAAGGAAACAGCAAGTGTTTTTAGAATCTTTTGTTTTTATGGGTTACTTTTACCCATTGATCGATTCGTAGGAATTACACTTGATAGTGTAAATATGCCAAAACAAAATTTTATTAAGGTAATATACATGACTCTTTCAAATATTATTGGCGATGCAGTTGTTGTTTTTGGATTTTATTATATAATATTATCTTTTTCTGTAGTATCACTTATAACAATAGGGTTTACAAATCCTGAAGTTATTATTAGTTCAGCATCAATGTACACTACTATAACGGTACTAGAGTTAGTCGCAATAATTACAATTATGTTTACAATTATAGGTATTATTGTTGGTACTTACTATTTAAAAAAAGAATTAAATATAAGATTACAACTTGTATTTGGGGGGGGGATATCATTTTTTAAAGATTTTTTCAACAACTCAATTAGTATTAAGAAATCTGGTAAAGAATGATATTTTATATAAAGTATAATAATTTTTACTATTTTTAACTCCTATGTTTGAATCATTAAAAGAAAAAACTGGGGCGGCAAAACTTCAGCATCCAATTGTTATTGCAGGTTTAATTTTTTTAGCTGTAATATTTAGCTATGCAATAGCCAAAGGCGGGCTTATGGTTGCATTTGCGCTTATTGGTTTTTTGTTTGGGCTGGTGTATTTTAACAGATTGTTTAATAATCCATCACTTGGTATTATCACATTGTTACTTTTCTCATTCGTTGCTATTGGTTTAACCCGTTACATAAGAGGAGTGCCATTGGGATTGGGGATTGATGGGTTACTTGTGATTTCGTTCATCGCTGTTTTTTTTAAGAATTTTTATAAAGATATTAATTTTACTCAAATTAATCGTGATATAACTTATCTCTTGTTTTTTTGGTTGGCATATGCAATGCTTGAGTTTTTTAATCCACAGGCCTTAAGTAAAACCGCTTGGTTTTATGCAATGCGTGGAATGTCACTATATCCAATATTATTAGTTCCTCTGGGTTTAATGTTATTTAATAGGCTACGATTTCTTTATTTATTCTTGTATATATGGGGTGTATTTACTATTATTGGCACATTAAAAGGGCTTATGCAGCTCTATATTGGGCTTGATGCCGGAGAACAGTTTTGGATTGACACTGTAGGTGGAATAACACATTTAATTAACGGAGAATTACGTGTTTTTTCTTTTTTTAGTGATGCTGGACAGTTTGGTGCTGCACAAGGTGCTGGTGGAATTGTTGGTTTGTTAGTTGCCGGAAGTATTAAAGGGAGGGGCAATCGAATATTTTTTTTAATTATGGGAGTCATGGGCATTTGGGGAATGATGTTGTCTGGTACTCGTGGTGCTATTATTGTTCCTATGATTGGCGGAATTGTATATTTAATTTTACGAAGAAATTTACGGGTACTAATTATTGGGAGTGGAATACTATTGTTTATGTACCTTTTCTTTGCATATACATGGCTTGGCGAGAGTAATTATCAAGTTTCTAGAATGAGAAGTGCATTTAGACCAAGCCAAGATGCATCATATCAGGTTCGTTTAGATAATAGAGCAATATTAAAAGTGTATTTAGCCGATAAACCATTTGGGGGTGGAATTGGAAGTGCTGGTAACTGGGGCATGCGTTTTTCTCCACAAGGGTTTCTTGCTAATGTTGCTACAGATAGCTGGTATGTGCAAATTTGGGCAGAGCAAGGTATGGTAGGATTAATTATTCATCTATTTATATTATCTTTTATTCTGTTAAAGGGTTTTTATTTAGTTATGGTGAGGGTTAAAAATGTTGAGTTACGTGGAGTGTTGGGGGCTTTAATTGCTGGTTATGCAGGAGTTATGGGTGCAAGTTATGGTAATGGAGTTTTAGGTCAAATGCCCACAGGAGCATTGGTATATTTAAGTTGGGCTTTTATTTTTATGGCTCAACAATTTGACAGGGAGTATTCTTACCTTGCTTCTATTGGTAAATCCCCACAGTCTTTATTTATTAAAGATTAAAAATTTTATAGCTATATGAGTTCGGTTAATAATCAACCTTTGGTTTCTGTTGTAACAGTTAATTACAATCAGGCGAAAGTAACATGTGAATTTCTTGAGTCACTTGGTAAAATAACTTATAGTGCAATAGAAGTTATTGTTGTTGATAATCATTCACCAACTGATAATCCTGATATTATAAAAGAAAAGTATCCCAGTATTACCCTACTAAAAACAAAAGTGAATCTTGGTTTTGCAGGAGGTAATAATTTTGCTCTTCCGTATTGTAGTGGCAAGTATATACTATTTATTAATAATGATACTGAAGTAGATCCTAACTTCTTGGAACCAATGGTCGCCTTATCAGAATCAGATTCGAAAATAGGAATGGTTAATCCTAGAGTTCAGTATTTTTATTCACCAGGCATTATTCAGCATGCTGGATATACACCTTTTAACTTTATTACAATAAGAAATTTTAGTATTGGTTTTGGACAGAAAGATAAAGGTCAGTATTCCAACGTGTCTGAGTCAGGATCAATTTTTGGTGCGGCTATGTTGGTTCCAATAAAAGTGATTGAAGATGTAGGAATGATGGCTGATATTTTCTTTTTATATTATGAGGAACATGATTGGGCTGCACATATAAAAAAAGCAGGTTATACTACCTATTACCAAGGTAAATCGCTTGTTTATCACAAAGAATCTGTATCAACAGGCAAGGATAGCCCATTTAAAATATACTATTTAACTCGAGGAAGAATTTTATTTGCTCGAAGGAATACCACAGGGTTGAAAAAGATAATAGCTTTATTGTATATTTATTTAATAACTACTCCGCGCATATCAATAGGATATATACTAAAGCTTAGATTTGATCTTGTTTGGGCATTTTGGAGAGCTGTGTGGTGGAATATAGTACACCATAATGGGGTAATATTTGAACTTCCAGTTTATCACAAATCATAATGCTTTTATTTATTATCTTTACAACCTTTAATATAAGAATAGACTAGCACTTAAACAATTATATGGCAGTAAAGCGGACATATTACCCACTTGTATCAATAATTACTGTTAACTATAATCAATCGGAGGTTACTTGTGCATTTATTGAGTCGTTAAATAAAATTACTTATCCAAATTTTGAGGTGATTGTTGTAGATAATAACTCAACAGAAGATAATCCTTTGATAATAAAAGAACGTTACCCAAATATAATATTTATACAAAACCCAATAAATTACGGATTTGCAGCTGGTAATAATTTTGGCTTAATGCGAGCAAAAGGCGACTATGTTATGTTGATTAATAATGATATAGAGGTGCCTTCTGGTTTTATGGAACCACTAGTAGAGAAGCTTGAAAGCAACCTGAAAATAGGTGCTGTGAGTCCTAAAATAAAATTCTATTATCAACCAGATACCATTCAATATGCAGGGTTTACTCGTATCAACAATAAAACAATGCGTAATACTGCTATAGGGTACAGGCAAAAAGATAGGGGGCAATTTGATGCTGACAGAGAAACTGCTTATGCTCATGGTGCGGCAATGATGGTTCCAATGCGAGTTGTGAAGGAGGTAGGACTAATGTCATATATTTTTTTTTTATATTATGAGGAAGCTGATTGGTGTGCCAGAATTGCAAATGCAGGGTATTCTATGTATTATGTTCATAACTCATATGTCCTTCATAAAGAATCGGTATCTACAGGAAAGTTAAGTGCATTAAAAATTTATTATCTCAACCGAAACCGAATTGTTTTCATGAGACGAAATATTTATGGTCGAGAGTTTTATATCAGTCTTGGTTATCAGCTATTTGTAGCTATTCCTAAAAATGCACTTAAGTTTTTGCTTAAAGGTAAAATTAGTTTATTTTTGGCTTATTACCGTGCAATTGGATGGAATCTTAAAAATATCTTTTCTAAAGAAATTCATGAAAATCCTAAATTGTAATTTATAAATATTAAATAATCGCATGAATATTTCAACCTTGCTATATATTTTACAAATTATTTTCCTAATTTACTTTGGGTTTTCAGTATTCTATTTATTATTATTTGCAGTTTCATCATTTTTTTATAAAAATAATAGCAATGTTGACGAAAGTATTTTGCGTAAATTTTTAATTCTTATTCCTGCATACAAAGAGGATAATGTAATTATTAATACTGTTACAGAAGCATTAAAACAAAATTATCCTTCAAATTTATATGATATTTATGTAATTGCTGATTCCTTTGGTTCTAATACCTTAAAAGTACTTAATGAAAAGGATGGAATTAATTGTATTGAGGTATCTTTTGAGTATAGTACAAAAGCAAGGTCAATTAATAAGGCTCTTGATATAATCACCGATGAGTATGATGGAGTGATTATTTTAGATGCTGATAATATAATGGAAGCTAATTTTATTAAAAAGATAAACATAGCAATGTCGAATGGTGAAAAGGCGATACAGGGTCATCGAGTTGCTAAAAATAGTGAAACGCCTTTTGCTATTTTAGATGCTTTGAGTGAAGAAGTTAATAATACAATTTTCAGGAAAGGTCATGTTGCAATTGGAATATCATCTGCACTTATTGGCTCTGGTATGGCCTTTGAATACAATTTGTATAAATCGGTTATGAAAAAAATTGATACTTATGCTGATGAAGATAAGGAGCTTGAAATAAAGTTGTTACTTGACTGGAACAAAATTTACTATTTAAATAATGCTGTAGTTTATGACGAAAAGGTAAGTAACTCTAGAGTATTCGTAAAACAGAGGTCGCGCTGGATATCTTCACAAATATTTTATGCACGTACTTTTCTTTTTAAGTCATTTTATGAGCTTTTTGCACATTCTAATATTGATTTTTTTGATAAGATGATACAATTGATACTAGTGCCTCGAATATTGTTGCTTGGTATTTCTTTCATTGTTACTGTCTTCTCAGTATTCTTTAACAGAGGTGTTTTTCTTTATTCTTGGCTTTCTGTTCTTTTAGTTTGTATTTTAGCTATTGTTTTGTCAGTACCAAAGCAATTTTATAATAGACAAACATTGTTTGCAATATTTCGTTTACCATTGGGCTTTTTTATGATGTTACTTGCAGTTTTTAGGGTTAAGTTAGGGCATAAAAGATTAAGTCCAACACCACATAATAGAACAGATACGTTTGTTGATAAGGATAAAAAATAATTAATTCAATCTTGATGCTATTAATAGAAATAATTCAAATCATATTTTTAATATACCTAGGTTTTTCATCTATTTATATATTTATTTTCGGCGCTGCTAGCCTTTTTGTTGCACGAGACAAAGATGAGGTGACTCATAAAATGCGCAAATATGCAGTATTAATACCAGGGTATAAGGAGGATCAGGTTATTATTGAAGTAGCCAAAGATGCTGTTAGACAAGACTATCCTAAGGAGTTGTATGATGTAATTGTTATAGCTGATTCATTTAAAAAGGAGACCTTAAAAATATTGCATGAATTACCTATTCGAGTTATTGAAGTGTCATTTAAGCTCAGTACAAAATCGAAAGCTTTAAATATAGCCATGTCTCAGTTACCGGATGATTATGATGTTGCAATAGTTTTAGATGCTGATAATTTAATGGAAGCTGATTTTATTTCAAAAGTTAATGTCTCTTTTAATAAGGGCTATATAGCTGTTCAAGGCCATCGGGTTGCTAAAAATTATAATACATCGTTTGCTATTTTGGATGCAATTAGTGAAGAGGTAAACAATAAAATTTTCAGAAAAGGACATCGCGTTTTAGGTTTGTCGGCTGCATTAATTGGCTCTGGAATGGCAATGGATTATAATTATTTTAAGAAAATGATGAAATCTATTAAAGCAGTTGGTGGGTTTGATAAGGAAATTGAATTACAAATGCTAAAGCAGAAAATTACAATTGAATATTTGAATGATGCTGTTGTTTACGATGAGAAAGTTCAAAAAGCTGAGGTTTTCTCAAATCAACGAAAAAGATGGCTGTCAGCTCAGTTGCATTACTTTAGTAGAGATTTCACAACTTCTTTAAAGCACCTGTTTTTATATGGTAACTATGATTATTTTGATAAAGCTACACAATTTATTCAACCTCCAAGAATTATTCTTTTGGGGTTACTATTTTTAATTAATATGTTCTCAGTATTTCTTAATTCAAATACTTGGATTTATTTATGGCTTACAGTATTGGCAATTTGTATTTTAACTTTTGTAATAACAATCCCTCTTAAATTTTATAATATAAAAACAATTAAAGCAGTATTTACTTTGCCAAGGGCATTTATTTTGATGTTAGTTTCATTATTTAGGATTAGAGGAGCCAACAAAAAATTTATCCATACAGAGCATGGTAGTGCAAATTAAGATTATAAAAAACTAAAACATGAAAATTGGAATTGAAGGCCAGCGTTTATTTAGGATCAAAAAGCATGGCATGGACATGGTTGCTCTTGAGCTTGTGAACAGTTTACAGAAGTTGGATCATGACAATGAATATGTTGTTTTTGTAAAACCAGATGAAGATAACCATGCTCTAAAAGCTACAGCAAATTTTAAGATTGTAGAACTTGCAGGAGGTCCATATCCAATATGGGAACAATTCGCATTACCAAGAGCTGCAAAAAAAGAGGGCTGTGATATATTGCATTGCACAAGCAATACTGCTCCTATTTTTCTTGATATCCCACTTGTAACTACACTTCATGATATAATTTACATGGAAAGTGTAAGTGTATTCAACAAAGCAGGCACATGGTATCAAAAATTTGGAAATATGTACAGACGCCTGATTGTTCCAAGAATTGTGAAGAATAGTGCTAAAATAATTACGGTGTCTAAGTTTGAGCGAAATAGGATTGCCGACTTTTTCAAAATTCCCAAAGCTGATAATAAACTAGTTGCAATCTATAATGGAGTAACTACTCATTTTAGAAAAATAAATGACAAGAATGAACTAAATCGTGTAAAACAGCTTTACAACCTTCCTGATAATTTCTTGTTTTTTTTGGGCAATACCGACCCTAAAAAAAATACCCCTGGCGTACTAAAAGCTTTTTCTGAATACTTATTGCAAACTGGGGCTGATATGTATCTGGTTATGCTTGATTATGAGCAATCAGCTCTCGACAAAATATTATCTGATATTGGTAATAAAAATCTTAAATCAAGAATATTACTAACAGGTTATGTAGTAAATTCTGATTTGCCTGCAATTTATAATCTATGTAGTATCTTTTTGTACCCATCACTTCGTGAGAGCTTTGGAATTCCAATGCTCGAAGCAATGAGATGTGGTGTTCCTGTCATTACTTCAAACACATCATCAATGCCTGAGGTGTCAGGAGGTGCAGCATATATTATCGACCCTTATATGCCGAATGAAATAACGGATGCAATTATTGAATTGCTAAATAACAAGCACCTGAGGGACGATTTTATTGAAAAAGGGTATATACAGTCTCAACAATTTTCTTGGGAAAATATGGCAAAAGATGTGTTGGAATTATATAAAACAGTTTACAAAAAAAATCATCCAGACGATTTAACATTATGATAAAAGACCGTGATTTTATTGTTTTTGGGTTACAGGCTTGGGATATTAATATTGCAAGTACATGCAAATATACAGCGTTGGAGATTTCAAAAAATAATAGAGTGTTATTTGTAAATCCTCCACTTCAGCGAAGAATAGCCATTATGGATAAAAATAAGCCTGAAGTTAAAAAGCGATTACGTATTATTAATGGTAAGGAATCGGATTTAGAGCAGATTAATGAGAATTTTTGGGTTTTGTATCCGCGTACAATCGTCGAAACAATTAATTGGATAAAATCGCCATCAATATTTAATTTTTTTAATAAAATTAATGATAGTAGGTATGCTAAACAAATCTTAAAGGCTGTAAACAAACTTAACTTTAGTAATTTTATCCTTTTTGATGACAACTCCATGATAGATGGGTTTTATTTAAAAGAATTACTAAAACCAAAACTATTTATTTATTTGCTAAGGGATGCTGTTATACTTGTGGATTATCATAAACGGCATGGTACTCGTTTGCAACCACAAATAATTAAAAAAGCTGACTTTGCTGTTGCAAACTCTGATTTTTTTATGAATTATTGTAGGCAAACAAATTCAAAATCATACATGATAGGCCAGGGTTGTGATTTGAGTATGTATAATGATAGTGACGGTGCTCTTAAAATCCCTTATGATTTAAAAAATATAAAAAAACCAATTATTGGATATGTTGGTTTTTTAACAACAATCAGGCTTGACATTGATGTATTAGTTTATATAGCAAAGCAACGCCAGAATTATAGTTTAGTGTTAGTTGGTCCTGAAGATGAGGATTTCAAAAATTCTGAATTGCATAAATTAAAGAATGTATATTTTTTGGGAAGAAAAAAACCTGATGAATTAGCAGGATATATTAAGGGGTTTGATGTTGCATTAAACCCACAAAAAATGAATGAGATTACTGACGTAAATTACCCCTTGAAAATTGATGAATATTTGGCAATGGGTAAGCCTACCGTGGCAACACGTACAACATTTATGAACTACTTTAAAGATTATACATATTTGCCTTCAACTAAGGAAGAATATGTAATTGAAATTGACAAAGCTTTAAATGATGATACTTCAGAATTGAGAAAAAAAAGAATATTATATGCATCTGGGCACAGCTGGGAAAATTTTGTAAATAAAATTTATACTCAAATAAAAAATATTGAAGCAGAGGAAGTTTCTTGAAAATTTAACTTTTTAACTGATAATACATACCAATGGTAAAAAATAGAGATATAGTCATTTTCGGACTTCAAAGGTGGGATAAATTTACATCTACCATTACCCGTAATACTGCAGTTGAAATGGCTAAAAACAATAGGGTGCTTTTTGTTAATCCACCATTACAACGTAAGAGTGCCATATTTGATAAAAAATTACCATTTGTAAAAAAGCGTTTGCTAATTAATAAAGGTGAAGAAGATGAATTGGTAGAAGAGGGTGAAAATATTTGGGTATTATATCCAAAAATGATTGCAGAATCAATTAATTGGATTAGGTCAAAATCTATTTTTTCATTTTTTCATAAAAGGAATGAAAAAAAATATGCTAGTAGAATAAAAGAAGCAATTGATAAACTTGGGTTTGAAAATATTATTCTTTTTGGAGATACTGAAATGATTAATGGATTCTATCTCAAAGAGTATTTGAATCCTGATATTTTCTTTTATTTACTACGAGATGCTATTATATCAGTTGATTATCACAAAAGGCATGGAACTAAGCTGCAACTGCAATTATTTAGTAAGGCAGATTTTGTAGTTACTAATTCTGATACTTTTGAGCGAATTGCTAGAAAATCAAATCCAAAATCCTATTTTATAGGACAGGGATGCGATATAGATTTATATAATGATGACAAAGGTGACTTAATAGTACCTGAAGATATAGCAAGTATCAAAAAGCCAATAATTGGATATGTTGGGGCACTTACTACTATACGTTTGGATATAGATGTACTTATTTATATTGCTGAACAAAAACCTAATTGGAGTGTAGTTCTTATAGGTCCTCAACAAGAAGGTTTTAATAATAGTAGGCTTGATACATTTAAAAATGTTCATTTCTTGGGAGCAAAAAGTCCTGATTTATTACCTTCATACATTAAGGGTATGGATGTAACACTAAACCCCCAAATATTAAATGAAATTACCGATCTTAATTATCCATTAAAACTTGATGAATATCTTGCGATGGGAAAGCCTGTAGTAGCAACAAAAACATCATTTATGAAATTTTATTTCAACGATTATTCATACTTGGCTTCTACTAAGGAAGAATATATAATTCAAATTGAAAAAGCCCTAAATGAAGATAGTGTTAAGCTGCAAAAGCAACGCATAGAATTTGCAAGAGAACATTCATGGGAGAATTTCGTAGATAAAATATACCATTATATTGAGAAAGAGCGTAATTAGACATGTGCACAATATTTTTGACATTAAGCATTTATGATTAAAGGAAGAGACATAATAGTTCACGGATTGCAAAGTTTAGATTCTACAATTGGTAGTAATTGCATAAATATTGCACATGAATTTGCAAAAAATAACCGCATCTTGTATGTTAATTATCCAATCGATAGACTAACATTACTTCGTTGGGGAAGTAACCCATTAATAAAAAAGAGAAAAGAAATAATTGCTGGTAAACAACCTGATTTGGTTAAGGTTGGTGAAAACATGTGGAATCTTAACCCAAAAACAACCCTTGAGTCAATAAGTAAAATAACTAATCGGCCTATTTTTTCTTTTGTAAATAAAATTAATAATAAAAGATATGCTCGACAGGTTAAGAAAGCAATAGATAAGCTAGATTTTAAAGATTTTATTATTTTTAATGATAGTGATTTTTATAGAGCTCAATATTTTAAAGAATTACTGAATCCATCCATCAGCATATATTATACACGGGATAATATGCGTGAGACTGATTTTTTCAAAAAAAATGGCGCTTATTTTGAAGATAAACTCATGAAAAAGTCTGATCTGATAGTTTCAAATTCTATGTATTTAAACGACATCGCAAAAGTAAGTAATTCTAATTCAGTTTATGTTGGGCAAGGTTGTGATATTTCACAGTTTGATATTGATATTATATCCTCAGTTCCCGATGATATTAAGCTAATATCCTCACCAATTATTGGATATATTGGAGCTTTAAAAAGCTCACGACTTAGTGTCGATATTATTGAGCATATTGCGCTATCAACTCCAGAATGGAATATTGTACTGGTTGGTCCCGAAGATGAAACTTTTGCCAGTAGCAATCTTCATAATATTAAAAATATACATTTCTTAGGTTCTAAAGATGAATCAGAGTTGCCCAATTATTTAAACGTTTTTGATGTTGCTATTAATCCCCAGATATTGAATAAACTAACCATTGGAAATTATCCTCGTAAAATTGACGAGTATCTGGCAATGGGAAAACCCGTGGTTGCAACCCTTACTAAAACCATGGAGGTTTTTAAGAATTTCACTTATTTAGCCCAAAATAAGGAAGAGTATGTCGATTTAATTAAAAAAGCTCTTTGTGATAATACCAATGAAAAATCAGAATCTAGGATTAAGTTTGCTCACAATCATACATGGGAAAACAATGTAGATGAAATTTATAAAGCCATATTTGATACCTTTAAATAATAGATTATGGAACTAAAAGAAAGAATCAAATCAAATCCAAAATTAAAAAAACTTGCTCTTTGGATGTTAGCACCTAAAAATCAGGCGCGTCCTCGTCTATGGATTACCCTTTTTGTTAATCCATTTAAACATAAACGAGGTAAGCATTCCCTTATTAGAAGAAGAGTTAGATTAGATGTTATGCCTTTCAATAATTTTGTATTGGGTAGTGACTCTACCATCGAAGACTTTTCTACAATTAACAATGGTGTTGGAGATATTATTATTGGAGATCGCGTAAGAATAGGGCTTAGTAATACTCTTATAGGACCTGTTACTGTTGGTAATGATGTTATTTTTGCTCAAAATATTGTCGCGTCGGGTCTTAACCATGGGTATGAAGATATTGATATACCAATTTGTGATCAAGCTGTTTCTACTAATAAAATTATTGTTGAAGATGAAGCTTGGATTGGAGCAAATGCAGTAATAACAGCCGGAGTTACAATTGGTAAACATTCTATAGTTGCGGCAGGTTGTGTTGTTGTAAAAAATGTTCCTCCATACTCCATTGTAGGAGGTAACCCAGGACGAATTTTAAAGCAGTACAATAGTAAAACCGGTAAGTGGGAAAAATACAATCGAAAAGTATAAATCAACTATTTTAAAAAAAAAAGTAATACTTTAGTCGCATTAATAAATAATTATCTTAGATTTTAATTATTGATATATAAACTAGTTTAGAAAAACAATTATTTCCAAATGAATAAAATTATTACATTTCTAAGGTATACTAAAGATTTTGCAAAACATGGGGAATTTAGATATATATTTTCATCAATAAGATATATTATAACTGGAAAAACAACCAGAAAATCAAGACATTACAAAAGTAGTCTTGGTAAATTTTATGTACGTAAAGGAACTCTCGATTTTCAATTTGCAAATTATGCCTACGAGTGGGGAGTAAAACAATTTGTATATAAACACATTAATGATTATAATATTTTTATCGATATAGGTGCAAATATTGGCACGTACTCCATATTATTTGCAGATAAAGGACTTACAGGTTTTGCATTTGAACCGGTAAAATCAAATTATGATGTTTTAGTAACTAATATAAAGCTTAATAAAATTGAAAATAAGGTGGCTACTTTTCCCTTTGCCCTTGGTATAAAAAAACGAAGAGCAGGCTTTACTTTCGATCCAATAAATACAGGAGCATCACATCTTACCGAAAATGATAGTTTCCTCGAAGAAGTAGCTAACCCGGAGTTTGTTGATATTGATATTATTCCGTTTGATGATATTTGTAAAGGTTTAAATATTAAAACTGAGGATAAAGTTTTTATTAAAATAGATGTTGAGGGTATGGAGCCTCATGTGCTAAAAGGAGCTTCAAAATTTCTTAAAAACCATCCAAATATTTTAATAGTCCTCGAATCGAAACATAGTGGACGTAATGATATTAAAAACATACTAAGTAGTATTGCAAATTTTGAATTTTTAGAAGTTGATGATCTAAACATGGCTGCAAAAAAAATAGCAAATTAAATGAGTACTCTCGAAATTATATATTGGATATTAATTTTTATAGTTTTTTATGCATATTTAGGATATGGAATACTACTGTTTGTTTTAGTAAAGATTAAGCGAATATTTAAAAAGAACTTATTAAACAATAATGAGAATTTTGAACCTGACGTTACTTTATTCGTAGCCGCGTACAACGAAAAAGATTATGTTGACGAGAAAGTTAATAATTCATTTAAACTAGATTACCCAGCAGCAAAAGTAAGGCAGGTTTGGATTACAGATGGGTCAGATGATGGAACACCTCATATTTTGAAAAAGTATGCCACTGAAAATGTGGAAGTTTACCATGAGGATGCACGCGGAGGCAAAATAGGTGCGATGAATAGAGGGATGCAATTTGTTAGTACCCCCATTGTTATTTTTTCGGATGGTAATACAATGCTAGGGAAAGAATCGATTAGAAGGATTGTAAACCTTTTTAAAAATCCAAAAGTAGGATGCGTTTCAGGTGAAAAACGCATTATGAGTAAAGATACTGATACAGCAGTTGGTAGCGAAGGTATTTATTGGAAGTATGAATCTAAATTAAAAAAGTGGGATGCTGAACTGTATTCAGTGGTAGGTGCTGCAGGTGAGTTATTTGCCATTAGAACTGAGCTTTTTAAGAAAGTAGAAAAAGACACTCTTCTTGACGATTTTATTATTTCTTTGCGCATAGCAATGGATGGCTACACAATTCAATACGATCCTGAAGCATATGCTATTGAGAACTCCTCTGCAGATGTGAAGGAAGAACTAAAAAGAAAAATTAGAATTGCTGCCGGAGGAATACAATCCATAGTACGACTTGCTCCACTATTGAATATTTTTAAGTATGGAACACTTAGTTTTCAGTACATTTCTCATCGTGTACTACGCTGGACTTTGGCACCATTGGCTCTTCCTCTTATTTTTATTCTTAATTTAATTATTGCAATTAATTATGGGTTTTCAAATTTTGAAAACACTTATGTAATTCTATTTTTCCTTCAAGTGTTATTTTATGTACTGGCTTTAAGCGGGTGGTATCTTGAGAATAAAAAAATACGGCTAAAAGCATTGTTTATTCCCTATTACTTCTTTATTATGAATTATGCCATGTATCTGGGCTTTGCTCGGTACATTAAAGGACAACAAACAGTTAACTGGGAGAGAGCAAAGCGAGGAACTTGATTTTTATCTCTGTTATTAACAAGTAAATACTTTTATATGAAAAAGAATTTTTTAATATTGCTAATCTTAATATTTGCTTCTTATGTTTCAGCAATAGCAAATATCAATGATAATTGCACAATTGAAATAGCCAGCGATGTATTACTTGTTGATGGAGCAAATATTAATCCGGGAGATGTTGTTTGTCTACTCGCGGGGGAAAAGGATTATCTAATTTTAAGGGATATTCAGGGAACTGAAGAACAACCAATAACAATTGTTAATAAAGGTGGAGCTGTAATAATTGATACCGATCATTCTTATGGAATAAAATTTGATAATTGTAAACATATAATATTTAGTGGTGATGGTGAAGATGGATTAGAATATGGAATACAAGTAAAAAGAGTGGAAAATGAATACGACGGTGCAGGTATGTCAATCGATAATATGTCAACAAATATTGAAGTTGAATTTATTGAAATTTCAAATACATCTATTGCAGGAATTTATGCCAAAACCGAACCTTACCAAGGTGATTGTGACAACTTAATTACAAGAGATGTGTTCACAATGTATAACCTAAGTATCCACGATTGTTATTTGCACGATATTGCGGATGAAGGTTTATATATTGGCAGCTCAAAATATACTGGTCAAACAATAAGTCAATGCAATAATATAGTTGTTTTACCACATGTAATAGAGGGTGTCCAAATCTATAATAATACTATTGAACGAACTGGCTGGGATGGGATACAAGTTAGTTCATCTCCTGTAAATTGTAATATTTTTGAGAACCTTATTCGTTTTGATTCTGAGGAAGAGGAGTATGGTCAAATGTCTGGAATTTTGATTGGCGGTGGGGCAAAGTGTGATTGCTATAACAACAAAATTTTTGATGGGAAAGGTGATGGTATTGATGTGCTCGGGCTTGGGTTTATGAAAATATTTAATAACCTTATTGTTAGAGCAGGAAGAACATACAAACCCAATGAACCAGATAAGTTTAAACATGGCATTTATGTTGGCGAGATAGTTAATAGTGCTAATGCAACTTTTAAGCTCTATAATAACACAATAGTTAGCCCAAAATCTTCTGGTGTTAAGTATGTAAATGCCGATGCATCAATGGGATATATAATAAATAACATTGTTACTGATCCTGGGGAACTACTCAATAATGGAAATTTGTCTTATTTTAATATTGGCGTTAGTCCTGAAAAAGTTAGCATTAGCAACAACTTTACTGTTCCTACTAATTCAATGGTAAGGTTTGTTAATTATGATGATAATAATTTTGATCTTCAGGCAAACTCCGAAGCTGTAAATTATGGAACTTCGTTAACAAACGAGGGAATTACATTTGACATTGAAAATAGATTCCGTCCTTTTCATACTTATTTTGATGCAGGGGCTTATGAATGCAATGATCCAAATGCTGCAATAATTGAGAATAACGATATTGTAGGATTTCCTTATCCTATTCCTGCATCAAATTATTTGAATATTCCGATTAATCCCAACTTAAAACAGGATATACAGGTTATGCTTTTATCCATAACAGGACAAATAGTGTTAAAAACAAACTACAGTAAAAAACAAATTTTTAATAATGAAATATCCATTGATTTGGCTGGTATTAATTCAGGTGAATACATAATTAGTATTTCATCTAGTAATAGTGAGTTAACCCGACCAGTAATAATCATAAAATAGATTGTATGAAAAGTTTTATAATTAAAATATTACCGGAAAATATTTCTAGATTAATGAAAAGAACCTACTTGTCAATTAGAGGTTATTATTATTATGGTTATTCGTACCACTGTCAAATTTGTGATCATCACTTTCGTAGTATGTTACCTGGAGGTTTTGATTTGGAAGTTATTAAGCAAAAGAATATAATTGGTTCGGGACGTCGAGATAATAATATTTGTCCTTATTGCCAAAGTACCGATAGAGATCGATTAGTATATCTCTATCTAAGCCAAGAAACACAAGTGTTTAATAAAAAGATTAAAATACTTCACATTAGCCCAGAACCGGCTATATATAATAATCTTAAAAAACATAGTAATATACTGTATGTTACGGGTACAAAGTATTTTGAGGGGATATATTACCACAAGTATATTAAATCCATCGATTTATTAAATTTGCCATACGTAGATGGGGAGTTTGACATGGTTATATGTAATCATGTGCTCGAACATATAGATGATGATGCAAAAGCAATTTCTGAGATCTACAGGGTAATTACCGACGGTGGTTCGGCAATATTGCAAGTGCCAATATCTAACCAGCTTGATACTACGTATGAAGACAGTTCAGTTACAAGTGAAAAGGATAGAGAAAAACATTTTGGGCAATTTGACCATGTTAGAATTTATGGTAGAGATTACCCTAAGAGATTAGAGAATGCTGGTTTCAAAGTACAAAAATACACTCCATTTTCTGATGAGTATCTTGAGAAGGTACTAAATCAATTTGCATTAAACAAAGAAGAGAAGTTGTTTGTTGCACATAAAAATTAGTAATTTTGATTGGTTTATGAAAATTAGAAAAATAGGTGTTTTTGTTGTTTATCTGTTATTAGCAGGTGTAACCAGTGTGTATAGCAACAATTTTGCTTCCATACATATTTTTGAATCTGATAGTATTACATCTGTAGATGAGAGAATTGAGTATCTAATAAAAATATCTACAGAGCTTAAAAAGAATAGCTTGCCATTAAGTCTGGATGCCATAAATTTTGCTCTAAAGTTATCTACTGAAAATGATAATAAATTTCTATTGGCAAAGTGCGAATATGAAAAAGGAATTATTTTATCAAAAACTAAAGATGTAGACGAAGCTTTACAGCTTTTAAAAAAAGCAATGGGATATTATGAAGGGAAAAGTGATGATGCTCAAACTGCCATGATACTTGTTGATATTGGAAACGTGTATCTTTTTAATAATCAATTTGAAAAGTCGATAATGTATTACAATTCAGCTTTAGCAGAATTTGCAAAGCATGCAGATAGCTTAAATATAGTAGTTTGTAATACGTATCTTGGGCAAGCCCATGCTGCTTTAGGAAATAGTGAAGAGGCTGTGAATTTTTTTACAAAGGCAATCCGTATATCTAAACAACGTAAATTTGATTATTATTTAGCAGATAACTATCTGAAATTAAGTAAATTAAAATTATCAAAAGGACAATTTGATTCAGTATTACATACAAAGAATATTGCTCTTAACATTGCCAAGAATGAGCATTATAATAATCTAATAGCTGATGCGTACTTACTTACAGCTGATTATTATTACACAATTGATAGTACTGCCAAAGCATCGTTGCAACTTAGTAATTTTATCAGATTTACTGATTCTGTTAATATACTTAATAGTGAGCAATTTGCTGTTTATTTACATGAAATTTCCAAAGGAAAGTCTTCGCCTAATAATGAATCAGAGACTGGGTTTGCTTTTTGGATGTTGTTAATTATTTCCATTATTGTGTTTCTTTACCTTATTTATAAGATAGTAAATCAGAACTCACGATTTAAGAATCAACTATATATTATTACATCAGAATTAGATGCATTTAAAGAGCAAAGTATTGATATAAACGAAACTGTTGAGAATATAACAAATCAAAGAATTAACGAATTTGAGAGTCAAGTGAATGAAAATAAGGATGTTAAAATTATTCTCAGCGACTCTTTAAGCAATCTAAATAATGTTAATAATCTAAAGGATATTTTTCTTTCAAAGATTAGTCATGAAATAAGAACTCCCCTTAGTGGTATTCTTGGGTTTTCAGAAATATTAGAAACTGAACTTGCTTTATTGGAATATTCTACTTTATATGAGTTTGCAAATAGCATATCTCAAAGCGGACAAAGTCTAGTGTCATTGCTTAATAATATACTTGATATAAGTAGGCTAGATTCAAATAATATGAATCTTGAGTTTAAGAAAGCTAATACAAAAGAATTAATACAGGGCGTTGTGGATTCTTATTTTCAGGAGGCATCATTAAAAGGTGTTAAGTTGATATATGCTCCCGAATCTGTTTCCCATATTTATACAGATATCCATTTATTTATAAAGATTATTTCTTTGGTGTTAGATAATTCAGTTAAGTTTACGGAAAGAGGATTTGTTAAGATTAGTAATTATCTTGATGAAAAAACGGGAATGATAATTATTTTAATAAAAGATACTGGAATTGGGATCGATAAAGTGTATGTAAATCAGGTATTTGAGCCATTCAGACAGGAGAGCCTTGGATACTCAACGTCATATCAAGGTGCTGGTTTGGGATTGCCACTAGCAAAAAAGATGTCATTAAAGCTTAATGGAGATATAGAATTAGAATCAGAAAAAGGAAGTGGCACTACCATAACCCTTAGGTTTCCGGCTTTTACCGATAAAATTGAAGCTAAAGTAAAAACAGAAGGTTCTAAGTTTATGACTAAGTTAACCGAGAACCCTTGGGATAAACTTTCTGTTTTAGTTGTTGAGGATGATAATATGAATCAAATTCTTTATAGGAAATTGCTAAAAAAGGCTCGTTTCTTAGAAATAGCCAAAGATGGTAAAACGGCATTAAGTGTTGTTGAAAAGCAAAATGTGAATAATAATTTTCAACTTGTTTTAATGGATATTAATCTTCCTGCACCTTGGGATGGTATTAGTTTAATGAAGAAAATAAGAAGTAAATGGCCCGAGTATAAAAATATTCCATTTATTGCCCAAACAGCATATGCCATATCTGGTAACAGAGATGTAATGTTAGAAGAAGGGTTTGATGAATATATTACAAAACCAATTATTAAAAGTGTTCTGGTTGATGCCATTAATAAGGTTGTTTGATACTATTGCAGAGCTTTTTTAGTGGTCTATCATTGGTTCTGGATTCCCAAAAATAGACTTTTTAACTAAGTAGGGTTATTGCTGTGTTGTGTCAATCTGGTGTTCTCTAATCTTGTATAGTTTATGGCATGAGTATTGGTTTCTAGTAGCAAAGCACTATACTATGGAGCAAGAAACAAGCAGCAAAGTTCGAAAAGTCTTAGTAGTTGATGATAATTTATTAAACCGTAAATTGGCATGCGCAATACTTAGGAATAATAATTTTGATTTTGATGTGGCAGAAAATGGTAAAATTGCATATGATTTATTTATTGCTGGCAGCTATGACATTATTTTGATGGATATTCAAATGCCTATAATGAATGGTCTTGAGAGTACCAAAATGATTAGGAAACATGAGAGAAAGTCTAATTCTACTTCATCGATTCCAATAATTGCAGTAACTACTTTTACATGCGAAAGCGATAAGCAAAACTGTTATGAGGCTGAGATGACAGAAGTTCTGGGCAAACCTTATAAAACTGATAATCTAATCGAAGTAATGGCTAAGTATATATAAGTAATTCATGTTTTGTGTATTTTTGTGCTCTTATAATAGAGTGTAATATATGCAACTTACAAACAGACAGATATTTCAGCAGCATCTGGCAATTCCTGCAAAATTATCCAACCCCCTTGAAATTGTTAAAGCCGAAAGTATTTATATAACTAGTGATACAGGTGAAAAATATATCGACTTAGTTTCAGGTGTTTCGGTGAGCAATGTGGGGCATGGTCATCCCAATGTTGTAAAAGCAATTAAAGCACAAGTGGATAGTTATATGCACTTGATGGTTTATGGGAAGTATATCCAGTCACCGCAGGTTAAGCTAACTCAAAAACTTGTTGAACATTTGCCAGATAGTCTTAATTCTGTATATTTTGTAAATTCCGGTAGCGAAGCAATTGAAGGTGCACTAAAATTAGCAAAACGAATAACAGGAAAGTCCAGGATTATATCGTTTAATAATGCATACCATGGCAGTACACATGGAGCTTTAAGTGTTTTAGGTAATGAAGAATTTAAAAATGCATATAGACCTCTTCTTCCTGATATTCATTTTTTTGAGTTTAATAATTTTGATGTTATTGATGGAATTACTTCTGATACTGCTTGTGTTATTATGGAGCCAGTACAAACAGAGGCTGGTATATTAATCCCAGATAATAGTTGGATAACTGCTGTTAGGGATAAATGTACAAAAACTGAAACTGTATTGATCTTTGATGAGGTTCAAATGGGTTTTGGACGTTCGGGTAAACTATTTGCATTTGAGCATTTTGATATTGTCCCTGACATACTTTGCCTAGCAAAAGCCATGGGCTCAGGCATGCCAATTGGAGCATTTATTTCTTCAGCTGATAATATGAATTTACTTACACATAACCCTGTATTGGGACATATTACAACTTTTGGTGGACATCCTGTAAGCTGTGCAGCATCGTTGGCAGGTTTTGAAGTTATTACTGATAATAATCTTGATGTTAAAGCAAATGTACTTGGAGAATTATTTGTTGAATTATTAGTTCATCCCATTATTAAAGAAATCAGGCAAATTGGATTAATGCTTGGTGTTGAGGTTGTTTCGCCGCATAAAGTAAGTGATTTAATATATATATTTCAAGATAATGGACTAATAGTTGATCAATTTTTGTTTAATGAATCAAGCTTTCGAATTGCACCACCACTCACAATCACTAAAGATGAAATTCATTTAATTGTTTCCAAAATAATACTTAGTCTAAATATTTTTAGTGCTAAGTAGCAAACGTTTAATTCTAATTTATTAAGTATGAGGCTTATTTTTTCCTTTCTGTAATAATATTAGCATCTTTTGTTTTAAAAGCTCAAGTTGCCATAACTATTCCTTCTGAATTTGAGAAGAATGATAAACTTGTACTATCTTGGTCATATATCGACGAAATCGACTCAATAATTGGAGAGATAACAGTTCTGCATTTTCAATTGTACCAAACCCATCATCAGGTGAGTTTAAAATTAACAGTAATAACTTAGTTGGTGAAATGAAAGTTGGTATTTATAATTTGCAAGGAAAATTAATTATGTCTACAACATCATATCCAGGATCTAGTATTTTTACTGGTGATAAATTAGATGAGGGTTATTATATTGTAATTATAAATCAAGGTGGTATTAGTTCAAAATTGAAATTAGTAGTGTTTCGATAACTCTGGTTTCCAAGAATAATAAATAGCAAATGCCGGTATTTAAGCTAAATAGAGATATTGTTTTTCCTGATCCTGAGCTGTCTGAGCCTGATGGGTTGCTGGCTGTTGGGGGTGATTTAAGTTCTGAAAGACTGCTTGAAGCTTACCGTGTTGGTATTTTCCCATGGTATTCCGAGGGAGAACCTATTTTGTGGTGGTCACCAAATCCACGAATGGTTCTTTTCCCAGATAGGTTCTTAAAACATAAAAACTTAGCTAAAACAGTTAGAAGTAATAAATTCCAGGTTAGTTTTGACACCATGTTTGAGCAAGTTATTGAGTTTTGTAGCTCGGTGTCGCGCGATGGGCATTTTGGTGATACGTGGATAACTGAAGAAATGAAGCTTGCTTATACAAAGCTACATAAAATTGGGGCTGCTCACTCGGTGGAGGTTAGCTATCAGAACAACCTTGTTGGTGGATTATATGGTGTTTCTATTGGAGGGTGTTTTTTTGGTGAGTCTATGTTTCATACTGTTTCTGATGCTTCTAAAGTTGCACTATGGTATTTGGTGGAGCGTGTTAAAGAATGGGATTTTGATATGATAGATGTTCAGCAAGAAACAGAACATCTTAAGAGTTTGGGAGCTGTTAGTATAGATAGAAAAGAATTTTTACATTTGCTGACTTATTCAGTAACCAAGAATGGGAAAATAGGAAGTTGGAATTTGTAGTTTCGTATTTTATTAACGAATCTGTAATTTTAAATAACAATAAATGGAAGAAAAAAAAGTACATATGAGGCAGGCAATTGAATTAGCACTGTCAAATGTAGATAAAAATAATGGAGGTCCATTTGGGGCCGTGGTTGTGAAGGATAGTAAAATTATTGGAAGGGGTGCAAATTTGGTAACATCTTCAAATGATCCAACAGCACATGCCGAAATTGTTGCAATTCGCGAGGCTGCTCGTAATATAGGCTCTTTTGAGTTGCAGGGCTGTGAGATTTATACTAGTTGTGAGCCATGTCCTATGTGCTTAGGTGCAATTTACTGGGCTCGTATTGGTAAACTTTATTATGCGGCTACAAAGGATGATGCTGCGAAGGCTGATTTTGATGATTCTTTTATTTACAAAGAATTTGCGTTACCAAAGGATCAAAGGTCGATACCATCATTACAATTAATGCGCGATGATGCCATTAAAGTTTTTGAAGCATGGAATGAAGATGAAGATAAGATTGCTTACTAACTGGGTTTTTTCTATTAAATATTGAAGGCAATGCTTGGCCTAAAGTAAGCTGCTATTCTTTATCATCCTTTCGTCGCGGTCGTTTACCGGGTATTCTTTTTCTGCCTGGCTTTTTGGCATCATCAGTTTTACTCTCAGATTTGGTAAATCTACGTAACGCATCCATATGCCTGTCAAAATTTTTGCTTCTTTCAGCATTAATTTTCCTTCTTTTCTCAGGATTAGTTTCGCCGGTTGCCGTATCAAAATCACGATTGCGGTTCATCGATCGGTCATCCATTGGAGTTCGCTTTACATATTCCTCTGAATTAGAATCGCTCTTGGGTTTATCGTATTTATTATCGTCAGAACGCTTGTAATTATCCTTCTTATCGTTAGAATAGCCTTCTTTCTTAGGATATTCCTTATTTATAGGCTTATCTTTTACAAACTCGGAATCAGATTTATCGTCAGCTTGTTTATTATCATCTGTATTATCACCATACCTTCTGGTGCCTTCATAAACCTCAAATTTCAAGAAACGAGTCTCGATGGGACCATTATAAAGGGTAACTTTTTGTGAAGGACGTAATCCAATAAATTTAGCCGTTTCAAAATTTGGGCTTATAACCCAAGCATCAAATCCCATAAAATTTTGCTTAAGAACATTTCCTATTCCTTTGTACAAATCGCGTAATTCACCGCGCTCTTCCATTCTAATCCCATAAGGAGGGTTCATAATAAGCATTCCGCCCGTTTCAGGGTTAACACTATCAAAATACTTAACGCTAACATTAATATCTTTATGAAGGCCAGCATGTTTTAGATTTTGCTTGGTTATTGCAACAGCTTTCTCTGATCGGTCAGAAGCATAAATTTCACATTCGGCATCAACCATTCCATCATCAGCTTCCTGCTTAACCTTTTTCCAAAGCTCTTCATTGTAACCATCCCAATTCATAAAAGCAAAACTCTTACGGTAATAACCGGCAGGAATTTTCATTGACAACATTGCTGCTTCAATGGGAATTGTACCTGAGCCACACATTGGATCATAAAAGTCAACATCGCATTTCCATCCCGATAAATTAATCATACCGGCAGCCAATACTTCATTAATTGGAGCTTTATCAGCAGCAATTTTGTATTCACGTCTGTGTAGAGATTCCCCCGAACTATCAAGCGAAATAGTACAAACATTATGACTTATATGTACATCGATGTAAATATCAGGATTTTCAACATTTACCCAAGGACGTTTTCCGGTTGCGTCTCTAAACTGATCAACAATGGCATCTTTTGTTTTTAAAGCAGCATAATGCGAATGATCCATTTCTGAATGAAACAAATTGGCATCCACCGAAAATGTTTGATTCAGATTAAAAACATCCATCCATTTAATCTTACGAACCTTTTCGTATAACTGCTCTTCACCTTTAACTTCAAAAACACCAATTGGTTTTAATACTCTTATTGCTAAGCGAGACATGTAATTAACCTTGTACATCAGCTCTTCATCACCACGAAAAGTAGCCCCACGTTTAATAACTTCAACATCGCTGGCACCTAATTCCTTAAGTTCAGCTGCCAACCCGTCTTCAAGTCCGGCAAATGTTTTAACAGTAAAATCCATGCCCTTTGTAAATTCCTTTATTGATTCCATATGGGCGGCAAAATTAACTATTTTAGCCTGCATACAATACTATAATATTAAATTTAAATAAATGACTATCAAGGAAGCACAACAATTGGTTGACGACTGGATTAATACCACTGGCGTAAGATATTTTAACGAACTTACAAACATGGCAATTTTAACAGAAGAAGTTGGAGAAGTAGCACGCATTATTTCACGAAAGTATGGTGAACAATCTTTTAAAAAATCGGATGAAAAACACGACCTTGGTGATGAATTAGCTGATGTGCTTTTTGTTATTATTTGTCTTGCAAATCAAACTGGTATTGATTTAACTGATGCTCTATCTAAAAATTTGATTAAAAAAGAAATTAGAGATAAGGACAGACATAAGAATAATGATAAACTGAGGCTTTAGTGATAATAATAAATCTGCCAAGACTTTAAAGCAGATAATTAATACTTTGCGTCTTTACGCCTCTGCGGTAAACAAAAACTACACAAACTGTTACTAATCCAATGCATCAAAAAATCATAATTTTCAGTATCCTCATATTACTATCCAATATATTAGTAGCTCAACAAACTAAAATTGTAG